>Ga0074193_1002719_pt1 | contig 15123 bp, 13 predicted proteins | sample EPASupsiteHSE605_FD_64523 | JGI IMG/M metagenome (GOLD analysis project Ga0074193, IMG submission 64523) | Bioremediated contaminated groundwater from EPA Superfund site, New Mexico - Sample HSE6-05 | ecosystem: Environmental > Aquatic > Deep subsurface > Groundwater > Contaminated ... | reverse complement strand
GACGAAATTAAAGAAATCAATGCTCGCGTGCAGGTTGACCTGGAGGTATTTGTCCACGGCGCCATGTGTATGGCTTATTCCGGACGCTGCCTGCTCAGTAATTACCTCACCGGCAGAGACGCCAACCGTGGTGATTGTGCCCAATCCTGCCGCTGGCAGTACGCGCTCCAGGAGGAAAAAAGACCTGGTGAATATTTTCCCGTGGAGGAAGACGACAGGGGAACCTATATCCTGAGCTCGCGAGACCTCTGCCTGATTGAGCATATTCCGGCACTGGCGGGAGCCGGTGTTAATAGTTTTAAAATTGAAGGCCGGATGAAAAGCGCCAACTACGTGGCAGGTGTGGTTAGGACCTATCGTGCGGCGCTGGACACCTATCAGAAAGACCCGCACAGCTACCGTTTTGACCCAGCCTGGTTGGAGGCTATCGGCAAGGTTAGCCACCGCAACTACACTACCGGCTTTATGTTTGGAAGCCCTGGCGCTGCCGGTCAGCATTACGGGGCAGGAATTTATCAAAGGAGCCATATATTCGTGGGACTTGTCAGAGATTACGACCATAGCACGGGTCTGGCCCTGGTGGAGCAGCGGAACCGGTTTGCTGTGGGCGATCTGTTGGAGGTAATGGTCCCGGACGGTAATGACTTCATCCAAAAGATAACTGAGATTATAGACGCTGAAGGCCTCCTGGTGGAGGCCGCCCCTCATCCCAGGCAGTGGGTCAAGGTTCCCTTTGACAGGCCAGTGTCACCATATGCCATAATCAGGAAAATAGTATAAAATAAGCCATTACCGGCCAAGCTAATGTCAAAAGCCCTGAGAAGGGAAGACTGCTTGTGGAGCTTTTACGGCAGAAAAGGCTGGTAAATATTTTTGCTCTGTTAATGTTGTGTTTTATTGGTTTGACGGGGCGGCTATGGTATGTCCAGGTCAGAGAGGGTGACCTTTATTTAGGTAGGGCACTGGAGCAAGTGAGTAGTTGGGTTCCCTTGGAGGAAACAGCCAGGGGCGATATCTTAGATCGGAATTTGGTACCCTTAACCGGTACGAAAGAAGAAGACAGAATCATCATATTCCCGGCAGCTATCGTTGACAAAGCAGAGGTGGCCCGCAGCTTGGCTGAAATACTGGGGATAGACGCTGCGCTGACCGCAAATTATCTGCAAGGCGGTTCCTGTACGCTACCCTTTGTTCCTACGCCTGTGCAAGCCTCGCTCATCCAAAGCAGGGGCTGGACAGGCGTCATGGTACTTCCGGTGAAGTTTCGCTACGGTGACCGCCAGTTGGCTGCCCAGGTGATCGGTCACCTGGGGAAGATTTCTTCCTGGCAGGAATTTCTGGACCTGACGGCACAGAGCAAAAAGTTGTACCATTACGGTGACCTGACCGGCAAAGCCGGTTTGGAAAAGTACTATGAAAGCGCCATGAAAGGCTCCTGGCCGCAGAAAGCGGTCAGAGTATTTGCTGACGCACGGGGTAACCTGCTTGGTGGGCCTGAGTTTAAGGTGTATGAACAGGTTGGGGATAGAGGACGCCAGGATCTGGTGCTTACTGTAGACGCCCGTATGCAAAAGATTGTAGAAGATGTTATGGACAGGAAGGTAGGTAAAGGCGCAGTAGTGGTGCTGGAGGCCGGCTCAGGTGATATCCTGGCGCTGGCCAGCCGACCCGGCTTTAATCCGGAGCACCCCGAAAACAATAATGGCTCGCAGGCTGGCGTTAGTTACTTTGACCATTGTACTGCTTTGTACCAACCTGGTTCAATATTTAAGATTGTGGTTGCAACCGCTGTCCTTGAGGAAGAAATAGTCAGCCCTACCAGCCATTTTATGTGTACAGGGGAAAATGACCGGTTGGTCCCCTGCTGGAACAAGGCAGGACATGGTGAACTTGATTTCAAGAAGGCTTTCGCTGAGTCCTGCAACCCTGTCTTTGCCAAGGTTGGTATGGAATTAGGCGCTGGCAAAGTGATCGAGTATGCCAGGCGCCTGGGCCTGGATAATCAGTCAATAGCCGGTTACCCGGTACCAGCCGATCCCCGCCAGGATTTAAGCCTTATAGCCGTCCCTTACAATCTGGCGAGCTGTAGTGTGGGTCAGGGTCCCGTCCTGGTCACCCCGGTTCAGATGGCTGCCATGACCAATACGATCGTTTCGGACGGAATCTATCGGGAACCTCGACTGGTAAAGGAACTTCGTAACAGCGGAGGAAAAGGTGAGCAGGTAACTCTGCCGGAGGAGGTTAGGGCGATGTCCCCGGCGACAGCAGAAGTGCTGCGCTCACTTATGGAGGAAGTTACCGGACGGGGCTCCGGCCAAGAGGCTATGGTCCCTGTTACCGGCAGCGCCGGCAAGACGGGGTCAGCTCAGATTGGGAACAATAAGGGATTGGTAAACGCCTGGTTTACGGGTTACGCTCCGCTCTCACAACCCCGCTTTATAATAACAGTTCTGGTTGAGGAGGGTGAGAGCGGCAGTAAATCGGCGGCTCCCGTATTCAAGGAGAGCATGGAGCAAATATTGGCATTGCCCTATCCTAATTAAACCGGAATATCCGGGAGGTGTCTCGTTACCATTTAAAAACCGAGGATAGAGATAACCCTTAGGAAACCTATCCCCGGTCCTGATCATGACAACCGGAAAATCTACTTGACGGTTAATTATCTTTTTTTGTGTTATTGCATAGCGCTAACAGTAACCACGCTACGCTGGTTGCTACACACAAGTAGATGAAGTATTTACCTACGCTCAAGATTACCCAGGCGGCCGCATTTGTTAATGTCGGCAATAAATAATATAGAGCCATAGCTGCTTGAATGAACTGCCAGAGAATAACCCCTATAACAACTACCGCAATGATTATAATAGCATTTCGAAGTGCTGTCATTTCAAATCCCCCCTTATTTAGTAATATTATTCTGGCATGTCAACCATATATTGGTATTGTGCCTAATACATAATATGCAGAGCACTAAGTAATGACACACATCTATTGTCCCGTTAAAAAAACCGTACCTTATCATAGGTACGGTTTTTTGAAGCCATTGAGGCGCCTGAGGATAAGCTATAAAAAGACTATAAATCGAAATGGGTCAACCATGAAATATAACTACTTAATTTTTTTGAAAGTTTGGATGGATGGTCTATGTCTCCGTATTTGAGGATTAGAGAACGTAAAAAAGGCCTGTTAAGGTTTCGCAAGATAAAATCTATTCGGGAGTCGGGAAAATTGCTAAAAATCCTTCTGTACCAAAGGCCTGTGTTGATTTCACTGCCGATTTCACTTTCCCAGAGAGTTTGGTATAAGGAAAGCTCTTCTTCAGAATAGTTCTTCTGCCTAAGCGAATTTATAGCCACAGACGCGCAGTGCCTCGCGCACAAAAGTCCGAAATAAAGGCCGCCGCCGGAAATGGGTTTTATCTGGCAGGCCGCGTCACCAACAACCATTGCATTCGAACCGTAAGTTTTTTGGATTAGCCCTAAAGGAACGATACCACCTGTCAGCCGTTTTATTTTAATGTCCTTGAATATCCCGGGATAGCTTTCCTTGAGAAGTTGAAAGCAACAATACAGGCTTAAATTGTAATCGTACACCCCCCCGCCTCCCCTTGCATTTTGTTTGCCCAGTGGAATGATCCAGCCGAACCAACCAGGAGCTATTGATTTGCCGAGGAAAACTTTAACCAACTCACACTTTTCATTCTGTAGTTCCGCTTCAGCGGCAAATAACCGGACTTTGATTTCCGGGGGTGGCATGCCGATGAATTGTGCAACCAGTGAATTAACTCCTTCCGCGCCGATAATTAACTTTGTTGCATACAAAACCTGTTTATCACCGGAAGTTGTTTTAACGATAACCTTGGCGCCGGCTCTCTCCAGGCCGATTGCACTAGTTGAGAGCAGCACCTCTGCCCCGGCGTTGAGCGCTTGCATATACAACTGGTAGTCAAATGAAGACCGATCTATAGCAAGGGCATATACTTTATCGCCCATAAGTGGCATAACTGTACCGGAAGGCGAGTAGACCAGAGAGCCCTTAAGTTGATTTATCACTATATCATTATTAATGCCGGCCAAATGAAGGACATCGGGGCTGACCAGACCGGAGCATTGTAGTGGTTCTCCAATAGCCGGGTGCTCCTCAAGCACAAGTACGCTAAAGCCGCTTAAAGCAATGTCCCTTGCAACCGACAGGCCTACCGGGCCTCCTCCGAGTACGATTACTTCATAATCCTCCACACTTTGCACACCGCCTTATCCGCTACTGAATTCTAATTTACATTGTATTAAGCCGTCTGGCTAAAGGACACCTTTGAATGCCATAAAACCTTGAAGCCAGCGGAAATTGAGCCACCCTCTTAAATACCCGGAAATAATCTGGATTGTTAAAATGGCTACCCTGGGCTAGCTTTTGGCAACTAAAAGCGTGCTTTAAATATCTAAGAATAAGGATTTGTCTAGTGCTTTTTCCCCTATCGAACTTTTTTGGTGCTTTTGAATAATATAAAGGGGCCAATAAATGGCATTTGGCTAAATACTCTAGAAGAAATGGAGGACCAACTTGAAGTTAGCTCTAAAAAATGAACTCCTGATCATCTGTGTCCTATCCCTGTGCCTGGCTGCGTTCATTGCGCAAGGCTGGAGCGGGACGTGGCGGGTAGCCCTGGGCTTGCCATTTGTACTCTTCTTTCCCGGGTATACTCTCATTTCGGCTCTATATCCAGGAAAAGACGACATGTCAGGCATCGAGCGGCTAGCCTTAAGTTTTGGCCTAAGTATTGCCGTGGTGCCCTTAATCGGAATGATTTTAAACTATACGCCCTGGGGTATCCGGCTTGCTCCGCTCCTTGTCTCACTACTCTTTTTTATAGCTACCATGTCTGTTTTAGCTCTATACCGCCGAAAAAAACTTGCGGCAGAGGAGCGATTCCACATCCAAATAAACATCGAATGCATTAAGTGGAGAGAGTTGTCCAGGCTGGATAAAGCCCTTTCGATAGTGATGGTGGGCTCTATTCTTTTTGCGGTTGGTAGCCTTTACAACATAGGTACCATACCAAAGGCAGGAGAAAAGTTTACAGAGTTCTATATCCTGGGACCCGGCGGCAAAGCCGAAGGTTATCCCCGTGACATGCTACGGGGAGAGGAAAAAGAAGTAATTATAGGTATTGTGAATCATGAGTACAGTACCGTAACCTACCGGGTAGAGGTGCGTATGGATGGTTATCCGAAAAAAATTCTGAACTCCTTTATTTTAGAACATGAGCAGAAGTGGGAAGGTCCGGTGTATTTCAGCGCCTTAGAGTCCCATGAAAATCTTAAGGTGGAATTTTTACTGTTTAAAGAGGAGGATAGCGAGCCCTACCGCTCGCTACATTTATGGGTAAACATACTTTAGAAAAACCCCAGCAGATTACAAAAGAAATCTTAAAATCCAAAATATCCGGCAAACATCGTATCTACCTGTGGCTGTATTTTTCAGCAATAACTGCAGCGGAACTGGTGACCACTTGTGTTAATCCAATATATGGCATTGCCTGCCATGGATTACTGCTCTTCGGATTATTGTTGCACGCTGCCATGATCTGTAGGAAAGAATTCAATATCATGTATTTGGCACTGGCTCTGGCGCCGCTGATCCGGATCATGGGCATGTCCATGCCTCTTGTACGGATATCCCCAGTGTATTGGTACCTGGCGATCAGTATTCCCTTGTTTGCCGCTACGGCTTTTGTTGTTCAGTTGACTGGCCTTAAGTCACGCGATATAGGCCTGGCCGTGGGTAATCTTCCCGTGCAAATATTGGTGGCCTTGATAGGTGTACCACTCGGTCTCATCGAGTACACGATCTTGAAGCCAGCGCCCCTGGTGGTCGAAATGACATGGCAACAGATCTGGCTTCCCGCGCTGATCCTACTGATCTGTACTGGATTTTTGGAAGAACTGATCTTTCGGGGAGTTATTTTCCGGGCAGTTGTGGAAACCTTCGGAAGGAGTTTTGCAGTGCTCCACACATCTTTTATCTTTGCCGCCCTGCACATCATTCACCGCTCGCCGGTGGACCTGGTTTTTGTCTTTACCGTAGCCTTGTTCTTCTCTGTAGTAGTGAACTTTTCCCGATCGCTACTGGGGGTATCCTTGGCTCACGGTCTTACAAATATTGGCTTGTACTTGATTTGGCCATTTATATTGTAATTATTGGTAACATTGGACAACAAGGGAAAATAAAATATAGTGAAAGGAGGGATCAGGGAAGTGATTTCAACGGTTACCACGGTTTCAACAGTATCAACAGTATCAACGGTTTCAACTGTTGCAGCTGTCAGTACCGTAACAACGGCCACCTCTTTTGCTGTCGAAATGGGATTGCTGGCCACAATTATTCTCATTATCATGCTCATAGTTAAAGAACTGGCAGGAGCATCGATAGCGATTTCGTCCGCATCTGAAATCACACTTCAAGGAGCGCTTGACAGAGCCTTGAATGTAGGTATCATTCCCCTGCTGATAGTTTTTGCCTGTATTGTATTGGAAAAGGTCTTGAGTGTTCTATGAGCTGACAATGAGTAGACGTTGTCGTAATTGGTGCAGGCCCGGCTGACTGTACTTTAGCCGGGCTTGTTGCTGCATATATAAGGAAAATGACAGTAACATATCTCTTGCATTTATCATAACCTACAATATGGAAAAGGAGGCTAAAAACTTGAAGTGTAAATGTAAACAGATTCCATTAATACCACAAGAAGTTTTAAGCACTCAACAAAAACAAATTTACAAACTTTACTGCCAAGGAGTTTCAAACAAAGATATCGCTTTAAAGCTTAAAATTGAACAAAGAACAGTTGCTACCCAGCTATCACGCATTAGAAAGAAAGCAGCAAACATAGACTTTACATACAAAATCAAACAAGGGGCGGAGCCTGTCAAATTACATGCTCAACAGGACTCACCTGCCTTTGAATTAATTCAAAAAATACAGAATGACCCTGGATTTTTTGAATTAATGTTTAATAAGTACGCTACGAATGAAGAATCTTCAAAAGAAAACAAATACCGTTTAGCTCCAGTTGGTCAGAATTCATCGTTGCTTTTCACCACCAGAGCTAGACAGATAAAAATGATGGCATTAACTGGCACTGTCTTGAGCAATGGTAAGGTGGTTGTAAAAATAGAGAAAAAGAACCGGCGGGCGTTGGCAGAATACTTTCAAAAACAAAAAATCCAGCCGGTGCAAACTTATTGGGACGATGGCAGTGCACTTTATATGGTTACATACTGCGAATTAAAAAATATTGAACAACTTTTAAATTACGGTTCTTAAAAAAACATCTATTGTAAACACCAATTGTTGATAACGAGAGGATGTTAATATTGAAAACAGCTTTGATTACTGGAATCACAGGCCAAGATGGAGCATATCTGGCAGAGTTTCTTTTATCAAAAGAATACAGGGTTTACGGTACCTTCAGGAGAACAAGTACGGTAAACCTTGACCGTCTGGAATACTTGGGCATTAGAGAACAGGTAGATTTGATACAGTTAGATCTTCTTGACACAGGTAGTATCATCCGTGTGCTGGAAAAGGCTAAACCTGATGAAATTTATAATTTAGCAGCCCAGAGTTTTGTTGCCGCTTCCTTTGAACAGCCTGTAGTAACCGCGGAGATAACTGGCTTGGGGGTGACCCGGTTGTTGGAAGCCATCCGCACTGTAAACCCCGGGATTAAATTTTATCAGGCTTCTTCTAGTGAGATGTTTGGAAAAGTTCAGGCTGTGCCGCAAAATGAAAAAACTTTATTTTACCCACGTAGTCCCTATGCGGCAGCTAAAGTTTATGCTCACTGGATGACTGTAAACTATCGTGAATCCTACGGTATGTTCGCTTGTTCGGGGATCTTATTTAATCACGAGTCACCTTTACGTGGACTGGAATTTGTCACACGTAAAATAACTGATGGGGTTGCCCGGATCAAATTTGGATTACAGGAAGAATTACGTCTTGGCAATCTGGATGCTAAACGCGACTGGGGTTATGCGGGAGACTATGTTAAAGCGATGTGGTTGATGCTCCAGCAAACGGAACAGGATGATTATGTTATCGCTACCGGAAGCACTCATTCAGTAAGGGATTTTGTGGCACTGGCTTTTAAATATGCTGGATTAGACTGGCATGATTACGTGGTATTGGATCCAGAATTCATGCGGCCTGTCGATGTAGTGTTATTGCTTGGTGATTCATCAAAAGCTCAATCTGTCTTGGGATGGAAACCAGATATTAACTTTGAGCAGTTGGTAAAAATGATGGTCGAGGTAGACTTGCATCGTGTGGAAAAGTTGGCAAATAGAAGCTAACGCTAAACTTCATGGATTTAATAATGAAATGAAGGATTCTAAGATAAATGTCTTAGGATTCTTCTTTTAATATAATGGTTGTTAACTATAATATATTGGTTATTGCGAGTAGGTTATCGATGCATAATAACATTTAAGAATTAGCTGATAAACATAGATTGACAGGTGGGTCTTATTATAAATATGCGAAATATTTTGAATCAATCAGTATTGTATTCATATAATGCACTTTGTGATAAGTGTTCGAAAGTATCTGGTGTATATCGGATTTCATTAATTATTCCAGCCTTAAACGAGGCAGCTAACCTTCCATATCTTCTAAGTCGAATCCAAAATATTAAAGAAATCGAGGAGGTAATACTCGTTGATGGAGGTTCAAATGATGGCACTATAGATGTGGCGCTTAGAGTTATGCCCAATATAAAAATTATTCAGCAAAATGGCCGGGGAAAAGGCAATGCAACAAAATGTGGTGCAAATGCCGCTGTTGGTGATTACTTCATGGTTCTGGATGCAGATGGTTCGCAACGTCCAGAAGAGATTCCACTTTATATTGGAAAAATTAGAGAGGGATATGATTTAGTAAAGGGTACAAGGTATTTGAGAAAGTGGAAAAGTGAGGATGATTCGCTGGACCGTGCAATAATGAACAAAATAACTACTACTGTTGCTAATATTTTGTGGAGAACAAATTTTAGCGATCTTTGTTACGGGGTATTTATTATAAATAAAATTAAATTTCTGGAGTTAAACATTAGAGCTAACTACTTTGAATTAGAAGCGGAACTTATGATTAAGGCGAAAAGGAATGGACTTAGTATTGCAGAAGTACCAGCACATGAGATCCCAAGAAAACATGGTAAATCTAACCTCACTTATAGGCGTGATGGTTGGCTAATTTTTAAAACTGTTTTTATTGAATGGTTTATGCAATACAAAAAGAAACATTAACTAATAAATTAGATTTTATATATATTAAAATTTCTATAATAATAATTATAAAATAATTGAATTTTAATAATCTATTAAAGGACTATTAATTTATGTTTGATACAAAAAATAACATAGATAAATCACATCGCAATTGCATTTATATTTATATAAGTAAAATAATCTTTTTTTGTGGGATAGGATTATGGGGTTTAGGACTAAAATACTCAAAATTTTACATTGGTGAGTTGGGTTTAATTAATTCATTTAACATACTATATATAATTTCTTATAGTATGATTATATTGTCAATAATACTGTACATATTTAACGCTAAGAAAAAAAATAGAAATGCATTTTGGTTGGTATTTATGTCTCTTGTTTTTGTTTTATTAACTATTTCAACCCCATTGATATTTGAAGGCACACCAAGAAATACACATTCATTTGGTTTGTATAAACAATCAGATTATATTGAAAAATATGGTAATCTAAAGCCAAATAATGATTTATGGTATCATAGTTGGCCGGGATTATTTATAGTCGAGAATGGTATTCAAAAAATAACAGGTGCGCAGGCAAATACAATTTTGTCTTTTACACCAATTATAACTGGATTATTATTGTATGTTTTTGTTCTATTCTCACTTAAGATTTATTTAAAAAAATTCAATAATAATTATTTTAAAGAAATATGGGTTGGTTTGCTGATTTTTGTTATTTTTAATTTCCTGGATTTAAATTACTTTACCCCATCAAATTTAGGATATGTATACTTTGTTGTCTTAATAGGATGTTTTGGTATGTGTCTTGATCGTAACCGCACAAATTCTGAATCAATAATTTTATTAATAATATATAGCGCATTAGTTATTACACATTTCATATCGGCAGTTGCTATAATATTAGTTAGTATTTTTTTAAATTATATAATTAATCATTGCAAAGAATTTAATTGCAAAAATCACAAAATATGGGTTCATTTAATTGTAATGTTTAGTGTTTTTGTATTGGCCTGGTTAATATCAGGTGCAGTTCAACAAATAGATATGAGATTGCCGCAATTTGCAAAAGAGTTATACAATTTTAAAGTTGCGGATAGAATTGTTCCTGTTGTAAGTCAAAATAGTCCATTAATTATAATTCAAAGAATAAGATTGTTAACGATTTTAATATTAATTTGTTTTGCATTTGTTGGCATTATTATGGGATGGAAAAAACAAAACAAAAAAATTGTCATTTTGAGCATTGTAATGATTATAAGTATGCTGCCTTTATTACTAATGTTTGAATATAGTGGTGAAATGAGACAAAGGGTATATTTATATAGTTTATTTCCCTTGACAATTCTTAGTGTTATGATGCTTCAGTCAAAATTTTTTAAGCTATTTATAATTATATTTTTAATTGTTTCACCTTCATTGCACTTTATTAATCACTATGGTAATGAAATTTTATATTATGTCAATAATGCAGAAATATGCGCTGCTGAACTGTTTTTTGAAAAAACAAAAGAGGGAACTATTGCTTGTGGTGGTAATAATCTTTCTAGTTATCGATATGGGAATTATAAATATGAAAGCATTTCTCCGATTTGGAATCTCACAAGCTCAAGTAAAATAATATATATATGGTTGAATAAGTCATTTGAAGACTCAATTAAGGTGAATGGCTTGTTACAAAGTCAATTGATATATAGTCCCGATTTCTTTAATAAAACAATAACAAGTGTAAATAATAACACTTATGCCACATTGTTTTATGATAGTAATTATGTAAAATATTACAGATATTCAGGATGTTATTATGAACAATAAAATAATTATGTTTATTGCTACTGATCAGAATGATTTACCAACATTTGTTCCTGTGATAAATACAATTAATCATTTACACATAGATTGGAACGCAGTATTGTTTGTGGTAAATTATAAAGATTATCAAAATATATTTGATAATAAAATAAAAATATGTGACTTTAATTATTATGAAACTTATAATGTTAATAACATATTACGCATTGAACATCCAAAAATATTAATATTCGGTAATGACACATCAGTGATAGCAAGAAGCTTTATTTATGCTGCTAATGATATGAGTATTAAATCTATTCTTATACCACACGGTTTTGTATTTAAGCACCAAAGAAGAAAAATTGACGTAATTAGAGATTGGAAAAAAATATTTTCAAAAAATCAAATAAAATTAAACTTTAAAGTTATACATGAATCGAAATTTTATGTGAAGTTTATAAAATGTGCCTATTATACGCTAAAGTATGGTTATAGTATGGGCTACAGCGGATGCAGTAAAATATGTTCAATTGGATTAGAATATAAAAAGCTATTAATATCAAGGGGTATAAATGAAACCAGTATAGAAGTAACAGGCAATCCTAGATTTGATAAAATTAAAGAAATTGCTAATTCTAAAAGCGATTTAATTAGAAAATATTTCAATATAAATGATAGCGCCAAAATAATTGTTATATTAGAGAACGCTGTTTTGGAAGATTGTGTCTGGACAGTAAATCAATTAAAAGAATGGCTTATATCAATATTTAACGAAGTAAAAAAGTTTAATAATTTTTTCGCATTCATAAAAGTTCATCCGAGACAAAAAGCAGAAGATTATATTTCAATATTGAATGAGTTGAATGTATTTAATGTTCCGGTAATTAATAATGAATTACATCTATACGATATTTTGAACGAATCTGATTTGGTAATTGGTGTAAATTCGACTGCATTGCTTGAAGCAATGGCCTTTAAAAAACCTGTAATATCATTATATTATTATGGTTCTTATTATAGTGATATTGATGGATTAGGATTTATAAAGAGCGGTAGCTTAATTTATGTAGATAATAAAAATATGCTTTGGGAATCTATTAATATGGCAATGTACGATAAGAATACTCGTGAGACATTATTCAAAAAACAAGCTATATTTATAGAAGATAATGTTTCCAATATGTATACCGGAAAATCTTCTCACAGTATTGTTAATGTAATATCTGATATGTTAAAGCAATGAATATAGAAATATGCAATATAAAGAAACTCATCAATAACACCAAAACAAGTAATACTGCATATTGGTTAATAATTAACAGTATTGCAAATGCCGGATTCGGTTTTTTATATTGGTTAATAGTTTCAAGAATTACTAATCCAAGTATAATTGGAAGTGGTTCAACATTATTTTCTAGTGCAATTTTAATTGTATCAATTTCAAATATTGGTATTAGTGAAGCCATAATAAAATACATGCCGTTGTATGATGAGAAAAAAAATACATTAATAGTAACTTCTGTTTCGGTTGTTACATTAATGACTATATTATGTTCAATAATATTTATATCAGGAATTATAATATGGTCTCCTGTACTTAGCAGTGAGTTAAGTAAATTCATTCCATGTGTTATCTTTATTTTTTCATGCATAGCATTTTCAATTGTTTCAGTCATTGACCAAGTATTTATTGCCTTAAATAAACCTAAAAATATATTTGGCAGAACAATTATTTATCATATTACCAGATTAATAGTATCACTGTTATTTCACAATTCTGGTTTTGTTTTATATATTGCAGCATGTGTTGGTGTATTTGCATCACTAATTAGTGCTCTGTTTTATGTGGTTAAAAATATTAAGAATGTGATTACTTGGCCTAGCGCATATATAGCAAAAAATATTGCTATATATGCGCTAGGCAATTATGTAGCAAATATTTTATTGGCAGCTCCTGGGCTAGTACTTCCTATAATAGTTTTGAATATGATGGGAAGTGAAAGTAGTGCATATTTTTATATAGCATGGACATTATCCTCTTTTTTATTTGTAATTCCAAGTTCATTTGCAACGTCATTATTTGCAGAAGGCTCAAGAAATATAATGGAGTTGGATGATAGTTACAATACAACAAAAAGAGAATCGGCAATATTTACAATAAGTGCAATAATTATTAGCTTATTTACTAGTAAATATATATTGAATTTATTTGGGTGTTTTTATGTTGAACATTCTTATCCGCTATTGGTTATTCTTAATCTTTCTGCTTTTCTTGTTATGTATAATAATCTAAAACTTGTTAAATATCGTGTAAAACGTAGATTGGATTTATTAATAGGACAATCACTTGTTGTATGTTTTATAACATTAAGTCTTTCAGTCTTGCTAAATAAAGGATACGGCTTGGTTGGAATTGGCATTGGATGGATTGTCGCACAAATATTAATTGCATTTATTAATGTATTGGTTGAGCAAAAGAAACCTAGGAGGAAAACATGTTAAAAGATAAGAATATTTTAATAACTGGTGGCACTGGTTCTTTTGGAAGGAAAGTTGTGGATTATATACTAAATAACATGTCACCAAAGAAGTTAATAATATTTAGTCGAGATGAATTGAAGCAATTTGACATGCAACAAGTATATAGTGCTGAATTGTTTCCATCGATACGTTTTTTCATTGGTGATATTAGGGAAAAAGAACGCTTAATGAGAGCAATGCATGGCGTAAACTACGTTATACATACTGCAGCTCTTAAACAAGTGCCAACTGCAGAATATAATCCATTTGAGGCTGTAAGAACTAACGTAATTGGCACCCAAAATATAATTAATGCTGCAATAGAATGTGGAGTGGAAAAAGTCGTTGCATTGAGCACAGATAAAGCAGTTAATCCAGTTAATTTGTATGGCGCAACAAAACTATGCATGGAAAAGCTTATAATAGCTGGTAATTCATATGCTGGTGGAAGAACAAGGTTTTCAGTTGTCCGATATGGTAATGTTGTTGGTAGCAGAGGCAGTGTTATTCCATTATTTCTCAAACAGTCAAAGTGTGGTGAACTTACAGTTACTGATGAGAGGATGACAAGATTTTGGATAACACTTGAAAATGCTGTTAGTTTTGTTCTTAAATGTTTAAAAAATATGCATGGTGGAGAAATATTTATACCTAAGATATCAAGCATGATGGTTATTGACCTGGCCAAGACAATATGCCCACAATGCAATATTAAAATAACTGAAATACGTCCAGGAGAGAAATTGAGTGAAGTTCTGATTTCTTCTGATGAATCCAGACATACACTTGATGCAGGGGATTATTTTGTTATTCTTCCGGAATTTAAGACATGGGAAGGAGTATCTTGGCAAGAAGGAACCCAACTTCCTGAAGGTTATTCATATAATAGTTCTGAAAATGATGTATGGTTATCTATGGAAGATATGAAATATCTAATTAGGGAAAAATAGGGGGACCAATAATGCAATATATCCCATATGGGCGTCAGTCTATCTCGGATGATGATATTAATGAAGTTATTAAGGTCATGAGGTCTGATTGGCTGACGCAAGGGCCAAAAATTGCCGAGTTTGAGGAAGCGTTAGCTTCATACGTTGGTGTTAAATATGCCGTAGTGTATTCAAACGGAACAGCCGCACTTCATGCGGCTTATTTTTCAATAGGCATAGGTACTGGGGATACTGTAATATCGTCACCTATTACTTTTGCAGCCACGACAAATGCAGCCTTGTATTGCGGAGCTAGTGTTAAATTTTGTGACATAGAGCAAGAAACAGCTAATATAGATACTAACCAGTTGAATGAAATGTTGGGACCAAGTGTAAAGCTTATTGCACCAGTTGATTTTGCAGGACAGCCCGTAGACATTGATAATATTGTTCTAGCTTGCAAAGAGTATGGAGTCAGCAGTGTCCAGGATTCTTGCCACTCACTGGGTGCAGAGTACAAGGGTAAAAAAATAGGTGGGTTTGCTGATGCAACTGTTTTTAGCTTTCATCCGGTCAAGAATATTACAACCGGTGAAG
>Ga0074193_1002717_pt1 | contig 15124 bp, 8 predicted proteins | sample EPASupsiteHSE605_FD_64523 | JGI IMG/M metagenome (GOLD analysis project Ga0074193, IMG submission 64523) | Bioremediated contaminated groundwater from EPA Superfund site, New Mexico - Sample HSE6-05 | ecosystem: Environmental > Aquatic > Deep subsurface > Groundwater > Contaminated ... | reverse complement strand
CAGGGGGACCCGGAGGAGTCGGGTGAACGGAGAGGCTACATCACGCGCTTCGTCCCGGGCGGGTCCTGGACCGGCTGGGAGTTCCACGGCGGGTGGGCGCTTATGAACTGCCTCGATGCCGACGGCAGGCTCCTGGTCGCGAACAGCCTCGTCCTCTCCGACGAGGGCCCGATCGACGGGGTGAACAACGACTATGCGGTCTACGCCTACTCGCCCGACGGCACGCTCTCTGCGGCCCTCGGTGTCCTGGTGCCGCCGCGGTACTGGGACGGCTCCGTCTCCGACGTCCGTGGCGGGGCCTTCGGCCAGGCGGGTCGCCGAATCCGCGAAGACAGCGGCCAGGTCTACGGCCAGGTATCGCGCCCGATTGGCGTGGTTGCAGACCGCGCGGGTGCGGTCTATCTGACGGACCTGACGGCAAAGACCGTCAACGCCTGGCGGTCGTACACCGCGCCGGCCGGTCCGCTCTCGGCCGCGTTCGCCGTGTCCCCGCAGTCGGGCACGGCCCCATTCGCCGTGCGATTCCTCGACTACTCGACCGGAGCCGTCGCATGGTCGTGGGACTTCGGCGACGGCCTGACCTCGAGCGAGCACGCGCCGGCCCACACCTATCGGCGTCCCGGGCACTACACGATCTCGCTCACGACCGCTGACGCCGCGGGACGGACGGCGACCGAGACGAAGTACGATTACATCGTCGCGACCGAACCGGCACCTACTCCGGCACCGGGGCCGGAGGTCTACTTCTACGCGAACACGACCGAAGGCGCGGCGCCGCTCGTCGTCGCATTCACGGACGAGTCGGCGGGCGACCCGTACGCCTGGATCTGGGAGTTCGGCGATGGCGTGACCTCGCTCGAGCAGAACCCCGTCCATACCTACACGATCCCCGGCACCTACCTCGTCAACCTGACGGTCATCTCCGCGACCGGCACCGACAGGAACCTCTACCCCGAGCGGATCGACGTCGGCCCCGATCTCCGGGCGCCGGCCGCGAACTTCACCCTGAGCCGGAGCTCCGGAACGGCACCGCTGTACGTGCGGTTCACGGACACCTCGACCGGCTCGCCGGACTCGTGGCGGTGGGACTTCGGGGGCCTCGCATGGACCTCGACGACGAGCCCGAACGTCGTCTTCCGCCGGCCCGGCGAGTATGCGGTAACGCTCACCGTGACGAACGCCTATGGCAGTTCGGCCCTGACGAGGAACCTCACCGTGACCGGGGCCATGCCCCGTGGCGCGGCGGGCTCGGCCGTCAGCGTCGTGGAATAACCTCTTTTTTCCGCTCGCTCCACGGGCATCGCGACCGTGCCCGTCCGCATCGTTCGCGTCAGGTCCTGCCCCTGCAGGCCGGCCGAGATGCCGGGGGCGCGAGGGAACAGGTCGGATCGGCCGGGCTCGACCTCGGAGCATTGCGAAAGATCGCGGCGTCGGTCGTGCGGTGCGGGTCCGTGGGTTCGGGAGCCGGCGACGTGAGTCGGCGAGGTTGAAGCCAGGCACCGTGTGGAAGACGAGTGACTGCGGATGCAAGGTAACCGGGAAGACCTCCTGTCCCGGGACGAGACCGGTTTCGAATTCAAAGAGCCGGAGTTCAGCTATAACTATCGGGACGTCGAGCTCTCCGATCAATCGATCGAAACGCCACGCGGATTGACACCGATGGCTGTGCCGCGGAATGATCCCGAAGTCCGGTCGAGGTGGAAAAGAAATATGTCGGAGACGTCCTGGTATTCCCGGCTTCTTCTTGTCATCGCGCTCTGCGGCCTGATTGGCGTTGCGCAGGGGACGAGCCTGTCGCAGGAGGACGCGTACGGCGCGGTCCTCTCGCACGTGTTGCAGGGGAACACCGAAGGCACGTGGGTGTATGCGTACCCCGGGTCGGTCCCCGTCGGCACCACGGTCGCGACCCTGTACGGCGCTGTTGTCCTGCCGGAGAGCGAGGGCTGGCTCTTCTTCATCGACGATGCGCCGATGCAGGGCTGGGCGCACCCGTGCCGGTACGTCCACGTCGACATGACCGGTGCCGTCACCGTGAAGGACGCGAACGGGCCTCCCAGAGCGCTCCAGGCGTGGAAGATGGTGGCGGGCTCTCTCCCGGTGGCCCAATCGACCGGGGCACCGAGCCATGGTGTGCCTCGAGGCGTCGGGGGCATCCTTCCTCCGTGCACGGACACGAGCCATTCCTATGCCGTGCTCATCAGCGGCGGGGCGGACGCCTACAACAACTGGGAGCGCTACTATGGGGACGTCTCGTTCATGTACAGCACCCTCGTGAACGAGTACGGGTATCCGGACGATCACATCTCCGTCTTGATGTCCGACGGGGCCGACCCGGGTCTGGACCAGCATAAAAATAATGGGGGCTACGTCTCGTCCGACCCCGACCTGGACGGGGACGGCGACCAGGACGTCGGGTACGCGGCGACAAAAGATAACATCACCGCGGTCTTCGACCACCTCCGGACCGTCCTGAGGCCGGGGGACCAGCTCTTCGTCTTCACGACGGACCACGGCGGACCGGAACACACTCCGCAACAGGGCACGAATGTCGTCCTGAACCTCTGGGGTTTTACCGAGATCAAGGACGACGAGTTCGCCGCCGAGGTCGACAGGGTGGCGTCGACCGTCCCTGTCATGATCACCATGGAGCAGTGCTACAGCGGCGGGTTCGTCGACGACATCATCCCCGGCCTTCCCGGCCAGAAGAGGGTCATCGCAACCGCGGCCAATGCGTACGAGTCTTCATGGGGTGACACGTTCAGCACCCTCTGGATCTCCGCGGTGGCGGGCCGCGACAGGAACGGGACGGCGGTCGACGCCGACGCGATCGGCGACGGGACGGTCTCGATGCGGGAGGCGTTCGAGTATGCGAGGCTGCATGACCGCGAAGCCGAGCACCCCCAGTACGCCGAGACTCCGGCGGGGATCGGTGCGAACCTCGCGCTCGGCTCCTGCTACGCGCCCGCCCTCGCCGCCCACTTCACGGCGACACGGACCTCCGGCTATTATCCCGTGACCGTCGGGTTCGCGGAGACCTCGACGGGCATGCCGACGTCGTGGTCGTGGACCTTCGGGGACGGCGGGACCTCGACCCTGCGGAATCCGAGCCACACCTACACCGCTGCCGGCATCTATACCGTGAACCTGACCGTGCGAAACGCGCCCGGCCTCTCGTCGGGCCCGGTCTCCAGGGTCATCACGGTGAAGAGTTCGTCCGAGCTCGGCGATGCGGTCGATGCCCCGACCATGACCTGGACGACGGACGCGGACGCGGAGTGGACCGTCGACCGCGCGATTGCGCACGACGGCCGGAGCGCGGTGCGGTCGGGAGCGATCGGCGGTCTGGCCGCATCGAGCCTGTCGACCTCCGTCATGGGCCCCGTCGTCGTCTCGTTCTGGTGGAAGGTCTCGAGCGAGACCGATTTCGACTATCTCCGCCTCCTGGTGGATGGCATCGAGTCGGCCGCGATCACGGGGGAGGTCGACTGGACCCGTCGCCAGCTCTCGCTTCCGTCCGGCATGCACACGCTCGCCTGGCGTTATGAGAAAGATGAGAGCGCTCGATCGGGCAGCGATGCGGGCTGGGTCGACCAGGTCGCCACGGCGATCCTGATCCCCGGCGGCCAGACGCCGGCATTCTCCGCGGCCCCCCAGTCGGGGCCGGCACCCCACACGGTGCAGTTCCTGGACTACACGACAGGAGTGGTCACGTGGTACTGGGACTTCGGCGACGGGGGAACGTCGACCGAGCAGAACCCTGTTCACGTCTACCATCAGAGCGGCCGCTACCCGGTCACTCTGACCGTGACCGACTTGGCCGGCAGGACGGGAACCAAGACGGAGTACGAGTTCATCCTCGTCACCGATCCCGTGACGCCGACGCCGAGGCCGGTTGCCGATTTCTCGGCGAACGAGACCGACGGTTCCGTGCCGATGACCGTCGAGTTTACGGACGAGTCGGACCCGACACCGTATCACCGGTGGTGGACCTTCGGTGACGGGAGCTCGTCGACGGACGAGAGCCCCGTGCATACCTACACAGTGGCCGGCACGTACACCGTGAATCTCTCCGTCTGGACCGGGATCGGAACCGCGACGAGCTCGAAGACGGAGTATATCACGGTCGGCGGCGATCCCCGGGCACCGGCGGCGAACTTCACGCTGAGCCGTTCATCGGGGGTGGCGCCGCTCTACGTGCGGTTCACGGACACGTCGACGGGTGAGCCGACGAGCTGGCGCTGGGACCTCGGCGGGCTTGCCTGGACCACGACCAAGAGCCCGAACGTCGTCTTCCGCCAGCCCGGGGAGTATACGGTCACCCTGACCGCGAAGAATGCGTACGGCATGTCGTCGGCGACGAGGAACATCACGGTCCTGGGCACTGCCACGCGCTCTGCCAGGTCCTCCGACATCGGGTTCGTCGGGTGACCGGGTCCCCCCCGACAGTCTCCGACGAGGTGCATCTCCTTCGGCGTTGAGCACTCACGAGACCGGGTCGTGCCCGGACCCCTCGGGGTGCGCATCGCCCTTCAGGGCGATGACAGGCTCGCAGCGTCAAAAAGAAATGCTTTTCGGCTCACCGCCGCCACCACATGCCATGCGTTGGATCCGAACCGACCCGGCACTGCTCCTCCTCCTCGTGCTCCTGGTCGCCGCCGGCGTCGGCGGCGCGTCCGCTGCGCTGCAGCCGTTCGAATACGCCGGAGCATGGCCGGTGGGAGAGGCTGAACGATTTTTCGTGGACGGCATCGCGGTGGCCCCGAACGGTGACCTCACGATCGTCACCACCGACGGGAAGCACCACCATTCTTCGATATTCACCTGCAGCGGAGACGGACGTCCCCTCTCCCGGATCGAGATCCCGGTCAACGACTCCTGGACTGCGTCCAGCGCGACCGACGCGGCGGTGAACCGATCGGGCTACGTCTACGTGACCGATCAGCTCGCGGGCCCGGGAGAGAAGGGGGCGGTCCTCGTCTTCTCGCCGCGTGGGGAGCTGGTCGACTGGTGGCAACCGTGGGCGAAGCGTGATGCAAGCCTCCACAACGGGCTGGGGATCGGGCCGGACGACCACGTCTTCGTCACCGATTTCGCCGCCAGCGCGGTCCACGAGTTCTCACCCGGAGGTGACGTTCTCGCGACACTCGGCGGCAGAGAGGGAATCGGGCCCGGCGAGTTCTCCCTCCCCGTCGATGTCGCCGTCGGGGCGGACGGCACCCTGTACGTGAGCAATTTCTACTACGGCGATGGGGCACAGCGCAGAGGCTACATCAGCCGGATCGTCCCGGGCGGGGCATGGACCGGCTGGAAGTTCGATGGGGAATGGGTGCTCTTTAACTGCATGGATCAGCAGGGCCGGCTCTCGGTCTCGAACTCCATCTACCCCCCCGGGCTCGCACCTGATCCGACCCGCCGGGTGAACGCCGACTACGCGGTCTATACCTACACCCCCGACGGGACGCTGGCGGCCGTCGCCGGCTCGATCAGTGAGACCGATGGGGAGGACGAGAGCCCGGTTGGCATCGTCGGCACCCAGGGTGAGAACGACGGGCTGGTCGACCATCCGATGGGCATCGCCGTGAACCATGCCGGCGTGCTCTACCTGACCGACAACCGGCTCCAGAAGGTGCTGTCGTGGCGGCCCTATGCCGCACCGGCGGGTCCGCTCACTTCCTCCTTTGCTGTCGCGGCTCAGTCCGACGTCGCGCCGTTCACGGCCCGGTTCCTCGACTACTCGACCGGTGCCGTCGCATGGTCCTGGGACTTCGGCGACGGACGGACCTCGAACGAGCACGCCCCGACCCATACGTATCAGCTCCCCGGACGCTACACGGTCTCGCTCACCACCGCCGACGCGGCGGGACGAACGGCGACCGACACCCAGTATAATGCCGTGGTGTCGACCGGGCCGGCTCCCACCCCCGATCCCGGGCCGGTGGTGGAGTTCCGGGTGAACCAGACACGGGGGACGGTGCCGTTCACGGTCCAGTTCACCGACACGTCGACCGGCACACCCCGCGCCTGGTTCTGGGAGTTCGGCGACGGGGGAATCTCGATGGAGCAGAACCCCATCCACACCTACACCGTCCCGGGCACCTACCGGGTGAACCTGACGGTCTTCGGGTCCTGGATCGGACCCCGGACGGGCTCGAACGTAAATCTCCGGGTCAGCCCCGATCCGAGGGCGCCGGTGGCGAACTTTACCCTGAGCCGTTCATCGGGGACTGCGCCGCTCTACGTGCGGTTCACGGACGCGTCGACGAACGCGACGTCCTGGCACTGGGACTTCGGCGGGCTCGCCTGGACCACGGCGACGAGCCCGACAGTCGTCTTCCGCCGGCCGGGTGAATATGCGGTGACCCTCACCGCGACGAACGCGTACGGCTCGTCGACGGTGACGCGGAATCTCTCCGTGACCGGGGCGATACCCCGCGGAGTGGCGAGCTCACCCGTGAGCGTCGTCGGGTAACATTCCCCATTTTCCACCGGGACGCCCACCCTGTGGGACCGATGCTCTCCTTCGACGATAGGTGTCCCAATGATCCCGCGATATGGTCCGCAGCACGGACCCCGCCGAGCGAGTCCGTGACAGTATTCCGACATCCGAAAGCGCGATGGAGACGACGTTCTTATACCAAAATGATACAATAAAATAATACCACAACGGGCCGGCCCGCGCGGTCCTGGGGCTGTATATGCGACACCTCTTCACCACTTCTGTGTGCCTGGCCCTGCTGGTCCTGGCCCTGGCCCTGCTCTGCATTGTCGCGCCGGCGGCCGCCACCCCCGCCGGCGATACCTATCCGTTCGTCAGGGACGCGACGTATCCCAACGGGACTCCCTGGCAGATTGAACAAGTATCGTTTGGCATAGCAATCAACAAGACGGGTTACACCTTTATCACTCAATACTATGTCGCACCTCATATTCGGGTCTTCGATCCCGCCGGCAACGAAGTGGCGAGATGGAACGGACCGGGCGGAGGATCGGGATTTTGTGGGATTGCTGCGGACTCCCAGTACATCTATGTCGCAGACCACGATCTGAGTAAGCTCCGTGTCTATACGCTCTCCGGGGATCTCGTGCGGAATGTCACGACCGCTTCAAGTCCTTTCGGTGTATCGGTCAACAGCACGGGCTATGTCTTCGTCACGTGCCGGGGTTCGAACTCGGTTATGGTCATTCCGCCGGGCGGCGACACGGCGACGACGTTTGTTTCGGGCCTAACAGAACCCTGGGCCTTCGCCGTGAACACAACAGACTATCTGTACGTCGCTCAACGTGATGCAGGCCCTATCGATATATTCGATAGGGACGGGACGGCAGCGGCGCAGCCGATACGACCGTCTACCAGTTACGCAGAGGGGATCGCGTTCGATGCCTCAGACCGTGTCTTCTTCACGCAATCGTTATCATCCGGACTGTTCCGCGGATATTCCCCTTCGGGAGCCTATCTCGGCACCAGCCAGGCGGGGTACCTTACCAATCCATCGGGAATCGCCGTGACCACGTCGGGGGAGGCCTACGTCCTCAACCCGAGTGGCAGGAATGTCAGGATATTCAGAGTCGGAACGCCACCAACGCCGACCCCCGTCGGCCCGTCGGGCTCGTTCGCGGCGTATCCTCAGTCCGGTCCCGCACCGCACTCCGTGCAGTTTCTCGACTACACGTCGAACGCAAAATCCTGGTCCTGGGACTTCGGCGACGGCGGGAGTTCGACACTCCAGTACCCAACGCATCAGTACAACCAGTCGGGGCTCTACTCCGTGACCCTGACCGTCACGGACTGGTCCGACAGAACAAAAACAAAGACCCAGTACCACTTCATCCGCGTGACCGACCCCGTGACGCCGGCGCCGACGGCAGTTGCGAACTTCTCTGCGAACGCGACTACCGGCGCTGCGCCGCTGACCGTCGCGTTCACGGACGCCTCAAGCCCGACACCGTACCACCGATGGTGGCAGTTCGGCGACGGGAGCTCGTCGACCGACGCGAACCCGGTGCACTCGTACACCAGGGCCGGCACCTACACCGTGAACCTGACGGCCTGGACGTCCATCGGCACGGCCTCGACCTCGAGGAGCGCGTACATCACGGTCGGCGCCGACGCTCGAGCGCCGGTGGCGAACTTCACGATGAGCCGTTCGTCGGGGACGGCACCGCTCTACGTGCGGTTCACGGACGCGTCGACCGGCTCGCCGGCCTCGTGGCGGTGGGACTTCGGTGGGCTCGCCTGGACCACGGCGACGAGCCCGAGCGTCGTCTTCCGCCAGCCCGGCACCTACCCGATCACCCTCGTCGCGACGAATGCCTATGGCTCCTCGACCGTGATCAAGAACCTGACCGTGACCGGGGCCATGCCGAGGTCCGTCCCGGGCTCGGCCGTCAGTGTCGTCGGATAACAATCCATTTTTCGATCCCGGTCACCGATGCCGGCTTTGACACCACCGGCCGGGATATCGTCAATCGGCCGCTGCACTGTCTGTGGTCTCGGGGCCGCCGGGTGGGCCGGCGATGTCAGCCGGCTCTGTGAGGCATGCTGGCGGGGAGATCCGACGGGCCGTGCGGGATGGCGACCCGTTCGCAGGGAGCCGGGACGACCGACTCCTCGTCGATCGGCCTGCGGCCCTATCGCCGCGGACACAGCGAGGGCGAGCGGCATTCAGGGAGAGGCGAAGGATTATCCGCGGGAACCCCTCACCGTCAACCTGATGGCAAATGCACTCGTGCGCTCCTGTCTGGCGCTGTTCCTACTCTGCCTCCTGGTCTCTCTCGCAACGGCCGAGTACACGCTCGTCGAGCGATGGGGCCGGAACGGCGGGGACGGCACCTCGGGCACCGGGCCTGGAGAATTCTACGAACCGTTCGGCCTGACCCTGAACGCAACGGGGTACGTCTACGTCGCAGATACCTACAACCACCGCATCCAGGTCTTCACCCCGGACGGCCTCTTTGTCCGGCAGTGGGGCTCGCAGGGCTCCCTGCCCGGCCAGTTCACGGAGCCCTATGACGTGTCCACCGACCCGGATACGGGCGACGTCTACGTCGTGGACCGGGACGGGGACCGGATCCAGGTCTTCTCTCCGGGCGGGCAATACCTCGACTCGTTCGGATCGGAGGGCCGAAGGGCCGGAGAGTTCCGCGGCCCCACGGGCGTCGCCCTCTCGGCGAACGGGACGGTGTATGTCGCCGATCGGAACAACGAGCGAGTCCAGTACTTCGATCGTTCGGGGACCTATCTCGGCCAGTGGGGCACCGAAGGGACCGGGCCGGGCCAGTTCGACGGCCTCCGCGGCCTGGTCGTGAACCGGAGCGGGTACGTGTACACGACCGACCGCGAGGCGAACGCGGTCCAGGTCTTCTCGGCCCGCGGCGACTTCGTCGCCCGCTGGGGCGAGCAGTGGCTGGACAGCCCGATCGGCATCGCCGTCGACGGAGCCGACCGGGTCTATGTCGCCGATTACGGCGACAACCAGGTCCACGTCTTCGACCCGTCGGGCACGCCGATCACGGCGTGGGGGTACGCCTCGACCGTGCCGTACGCATTCCTCCGGCCGACCGGTATCGACATCGCCTCGGACGGGCGAGTCTACGTCTCCGAGGACGAGGGAGACCGGGTCGCGGTCTTCAAAGACCTCGTCCCGCCCCCCGTCCCCGCCTTCGCCGCGTACCCGAACTCGGGAACAGTCCCGCTCACGGTGCGGTTCCTCGACTACTCGTTTCGCGGTCCGGTCTCGTGGGTCTGGGAGTTCGGAGACGGCACGACCTCGTTCGAACGCGAACCGATCCATGTATACGAGCGCGAGGGACGGTACACGGTCTCGCTGACCGTGACGAACGAAGGAGGCGCCTCGGAGACTCTCACCCGCCCGGAGTGCGTTGTCGCGACCCGTCCCTTCACCCCGACCCCGACGGCGGTCGCGGAGTTCTCGGCGAACGCGACTGCAGGGCCGGCACCGGTGACCGTCGCGTTCACGGACGCCTCAAGCCCGGCGCCGTACCACCGGTGGTGGACCTTCGGCGACGGGAGCTCGTCGACCGACGCGAACCCCGTGCATACCTACACGAAGGCCGGCACGTACACCGTGAACCTGACGGCCTGGACCGGGATCGGCTCCGCGACGGTCTCGAAGGCGGCGTTCGTGGCGGTGGGCGCGGACCCGCGTGCCCCGACCGCGAACTTCACCCTGAGCCGGACCTCGGGGACGGCGCCGCTCTACGTGCGGTTCACGGATACGTCGACGGGTGCGCCGACATCGTGGAGATGGTCGTTCGGCGGGCTCGCCTGGACCACGGCGACGAGTCCGAACGTCGTCTTCCGCCAGCCCGGGATCTACCCCGTGACGCTGACCGCGACGAACGCCTTCGGCTCGTCGACGATGATGAGAAACCTCTCCGTGACCGGGACGACACCGCGATCCGCGAAGGGCTCTCCCGTGAGCGTCGTCGGATAACAACCCATTTTCGACCCCGGTCTTCGACGCCGGCTCGGTTATCTCAGGTCTCGGCACCGATCGGCCGGTGCGACGTCTGCGGGCTCGCGCCTGCCGCGTTCGCGGGCGGAGGGGTCCGGCTCTGCGAGGCGTGCTTCCGGCGGGAGGGCCGGCGGGCGATGCGGGACGGGAGCATCGTCACGTCTCGGGTTCGGAGCCGATGAGCGGCCCGGAGAGCATCAGCACCGCGCCATAGGTCGGGCAGGGCACCGGGGTGCGTCCGGCCACCGTTCGCGGAGGGCCGTCGACGAGAGGCCGGCCGGCGCTCGACGTCGTCCTCCCGACCGTCGGAAAAAGGGGGGAGTCCGCCTCAGACCCGCTTCAGCGAATCGATTGCGGCCTCGATCGGCTCGCCGTCCTCGGTGAAGATCAGCTCGATCTCGTTCGCGGAGACGACCGTGCCGTGGCTGTATCCGCCATTCTGTTCGGCGATGGTCAGGGTCGTGCCGTCACGGCCGATCACGCCGCCGAGGTGGCTGGTGACCATTCCGGTCCTGTTGGCGTAGACGAACTCTCCGTTGAAGATCCGCCCCTTCTGCTCCGTGACCTTCATGGTGAAGGTTCCATCCGCGTAATCGGTGAACCCGGTCCCCGAGAGGTACCCGACCGACGGGCCGGTCCAGTTCCCGACGAGATTGGGTGTCGTGTTGTTTGCCGCAACCCCGGCTGTCGGGGGAGCGGTCGTGCATCCGCAGATCAGCACGGCGAAGAGGAGAAGGGTCCCTGCATACAGTATTGCTTTCATGCTGCTTGAATTTCAATGTAATAGCGATAAAGGATATCGATTCGATGTTCATTCCAACGACGACCGACGGCGGAAACTCGTGATCGCGACGGGCCTCGAGCGGCCCCGGAGGCTGCCTGCGCGGTGACGGATCGGCTCCGCGAACCGTGCCGGCCCGGGTGGGATCGTGGGTCCGCAGATCGGTACGACGATGAGGAATAGATTCCCCGCATACGGCACAGCTCTCATGCCGCCCGGGCTCGATTCCCGCAGGGAGGCAGCGAATCGATCTGCAGCGCCGGCGAACCTCTGTCCGTACCACAGCGCACTGTCGGCTGGCGGGAGCCGATACGTGCGGCCGCTTCGTGAGGACCGGGCCGCTCGTTCGCCCCGTCATCGGGTACTTCGGCCACTCCGGTCCGTCCCGATAGCCGTCTCTGTAGCGAGTCCCGGGGCTCTGTGGATCGTACCGGGACATTTCGGCATGTTTATTACCTCGGCGGGAGTCCATTCATCGCGGGTGCACGTGATCTCATGCGGAATCATCTCCTCTTCCTGGCCGTCATCTCTGCGACGCTGTTGATCGCCCTCGGTCCGGTTCAGGCGATGGCCGCTCCCTCCGATGCGGCGGCTCCGGAGAGTTCGTGGCGGAACATCGTCGGCGGCGACGACCTTTCCTCGCTCTCCGCGGAGGCGTTCGAGTACGACCCCGTCATCGGAGAGATGTGTTCGCAGATCAGCGAGTCCGCGATCTACCAGACCGCGTACGACCTGCAGTCCATCTCCACCCGCCGGTATCCCTCGACGGGGAACAGACAGGCAGCAACCTACATCTTCGACCGGCTCTCCGCCATCCCCGGGCTGGAGGTCGCGTACTCGAACGACGAATACCGCAACGTCATCGCGACCCTGCCGGGGAAGGGCGGCAGGACCGACGAGACGATCGTCGTGGGGGCGCATTACGACAGCACGTCGAGCGACCCCGCACACGCCCCGGGAGCGACCGACAACGGGTGCGGTGTCGGTGTCGTGCTCGAACTCGCCCGGGTCATGAGCGAATACGAGTTCGACCGCTCCATCCAGTTCGCATTCTGGAACGCGGAGGAGAACGGGCTGCTGGGAAGTACCAGGTACGTCCAGGACGCCGGGAAAAGGTCCCAGACCATTCCCCTGTACGTGAATTACGACTCGGGGTACTACGACCCCGAGAACGAATACGTCCTGGATATCATCTACGATACCGGGTCGAAGACCGTCGCGGACAGACTGGTCGTCTTCAACTCGCTCTACGATATCGGTTTTACCATCACCTTCAACGAATCGGATTGGGAGTTGAGCGAGAGCGATCAGTGGGCTTTCCTGCAGTACGGGTGTCCGGTTATGTGGACCTACTCACAGAGAGTCCCCTCATCGTATCACACGAAGGACGATACCGTCGACCTGATCTCGCCGAGCTTCGCGAAGAAGGACGCGCAGCTCGGGATGGTGCTGCTCGCCGAGACGGCGGATCTCTCGGCGGTTGTGCTCGTCCCCGGCGCGTCCGGGGCCCCGAGAGACCTGAACGGCGACGGCAGGGACGAGGACGTGAACGGCAACGGCCGGAGGGACTTCGCCGACGTCGTGCTCTACTTCAACCAGATGTCCTGGATCGCGGCGAACGAACCCCTGGCCGCGTTCGACTACAACCGCAACGGCCGGGTCGACTTCGCGGACGCCGTCTGGCTCTTCGACAACCTCTGATCGGCCGTCGGTCCGCTCCCGGAGAGGCTTCGCCCGCCCTCGACCGGAAGTCTTTCGACAGGCGGAAGCGAATCAGGGGTGTGGAGGGACCGATGAAGATCCTCGTCGTCATGGGCAGCCCGAGGAAGGGGAATACCTACCGGGCCGTCGAGAGGATCCGGGAGGTGATGGAGTCTCTCGGCCCGGTCGAGTTCGAGTACCTGTGGCTCGATACCGCGAACCTGTTGCCGTGCCGGGGGTGCTTCGCCTGCATCGCGAAGGGGGAGGAGAAGTGCCCGATCAAAGACGACGCGCCGGCGATCGAGAGGATGATGCACGAGGCCGACGGGGTCATCCTCGCGTCGCCGGTGTACGGAATGAACGTCTCGGGACAGTTCAAGGTCTTTGTCGACCGGTTCAGTTACATCTTCCATCGGCCGAGGTTCTTCGGCAAAAAAGCGCTCCTGCTCGCGACCACGGGCGCCCTCGGCACCAGAGAGGTGCTCTCCTATCTCTCGCTCGTGGCGCAGGTCTGGGGGTTCGAGGTCACGGCCCGTGCGGGGCTTGTCACCCCGCCCGGACCCGCTCCCGACTATCGAAAGGAGGAGAACGAACGGATCCTCGCGCGGGCGGCCGAATCGTTCTACCGTGCCGTCCGGGGGGGCCGGCGGAGACGACCGGGGCTGAAGGATGTCGTCATCTTCCATGCACAGCGGGGATCGTTCGGCGAGCTTGAGGACGAGGCCCCGGTCGATTACCGGTACTGGAAGGAGATGGGATGGCTCGAGCCCGGCGCCAGGTACTATGTCGACGTGCCGGTCAACCCCTTCTATTCCGCGATAGGCCGGATCGTGGAAGGACGGGCAAGGCGCCAGATCCGGAAGGACCGGGTCTCGTGACGGGGTCGCCGGCCGGCGGCATGTGATCGCGGCCCGGCTCCGTGCGGTCGACCTCTCGTCTCACTATCGACCACGTGCCGACAGCGGACGGCGGTTCCGGGAAAATGCATAAATCGGATCATGCCTCTTCACGGTTTACGCCGGCCTTCGTCTGCCAGGCTGTTCGTTCGGGGCGACGCTATCGGACGGCGCAGCAGGAAGATGGAGTCGGGACCATGACACGGGGCGGATCGCACAGGAAGTCTCCTCTGGCATTCTTCGTGCTGATCTTCGTGCTCTCCATCCCCTTCTGGGTGCTCGGGCCCGTGGTCGAACGCTCCCTTCCGATCGCGCTGCCGATCACCCTTCCCGTCAGCGCCCTCATGTTCGTCTGCCCGGGCATCGCGGCATCGATCCTGGTGTACCGGGACTGCGGATCGGACGGCGTCAGGCGCCTGTGGAAGAGGGCCTTCGATTACGGGCGGACCCGGGGATGGCGCTGGTATATTCCGATGGTCCTCCTGGTGCCGGCGATCATGGTGCTGGAGTACGGACTCATGAGGGCCCTGGGTATGCCCGTGCCCGGCCCGCAGATCTCCGTTCTGATGGTGACGGTCTTCTTCCTGGCATTCTTCCTCCCGGCTATCTGCGAAGAGGTGGGGTGGCAGGGGTACGCCTGCGATCCCCTGCAGGCCCGGTGGACCGCCCTGGGAGCCGGCCTGATCATGGGAACGGTCTGGGGAGTCTGGCACGCCGTGCCCTACTTCCAGGCCGGCTACCCTCCTGAATGGGCGGTGTGGCAGATCGTCACGACCGTGGGATTTCGCGTCCTCATCGTCTGGGTCTACAACAACGCCGGCCGGAGCGTATTCTCCGCGATCGTATTCCACGACATGATGAACGTGAGCGAGTTTCTGTACCCCGAGTACGGATCCGCGTACGACCCCTTCCTGACCGGCATCATCACGGCAGTCGTGGTCGCAGTCGTCGTCCTCCTCTGGGGGCCGGGGACCCTTGCCCGATACCTGTACGCCGGACGCGGCTCGACGGATCGGGCGACGGATCGCGGTGGGTGACGCCTCCGGTTCGGTTCATCCGGACATGATCCCCGCTCGTCTCGGTGCGCGGACCGCCGCGTCGCTGCCGCGCTCGCATCGCCCGCACGGGATCTGTCGAAGTTATCCCTGTTCCTGCACGACGACCGAGGCCTCGGGGTCGAAGGGGCTGGTCCGGAGCGCGAGCGAGAAGAGATACGGGTAATGCTTGCCGACGTACTGCAGGTAATCGAGCCATTCGTTCACCAGCAGAGG
>Ga0074193_1002715_pt1 | contig 15127 bp, 11 predicted proteins | sample EPASupsiteHSE605_FD_64523 | JGI IMG/M metagenome (GOLD analysis project Ga0074193, IMG submission 64523) | Bioremediated contaminated groundwater from EPA Superfund site, New Mexico - Sample HSE6-05 | ecosystem: Environmental > Aquatic > Deep subsurface > Groundwater > Contaminated ... | reverse complement strand
GACCGGAGCCTGAACTTGAGAATATTCAGACCCCGGCAGTGGAAACAGCCTATGCTCTCTCTCCCAATGGTAAGTTAAGGATAGGATAGGTATCTTCCACTTAAATTTAGGGTAAGTCTCAATTCTTATTTAAACCTTAATCACTATAGCTCATGTGAAAAGAAATGTCAAGGGAAAAATTTCAATGAGGTTAAAATGCTCATTATAAAAGAAAAAATAAACGAATACCTATTAGAAAATAATTTATCTTTAACGCAATTTTCTAAAATTATTGATCATAGTCAGGGTGCTTTGAGCAGTATATTAAACGGAAGAGATAATTTTCCTGATCATGTTGTTGAGAAAATAGCAAATCAACTTAAAATTTCCACTGAAGAGATTCAAAGCTGGATTCTGGCTGATAAATACTCTAAAGAGATTCTGGAACTTGCCATTCAGGTAAAAAATGAATCAAAGGGTAGTGATAAATTAATCCTGACCACAAAAATTGATGAAATCCTGCAAAACAAACACATGTCCAGAACCCAACTGAGCAAACTTGCAAAGTATGATCAGAGTTCTGTAAATAAAATGCTAACAGGAAAAGGATCTGTTTCCAAAACTGTTTTAACAAAACTGTCAACCGCTCTGGGAATTCCTGAAATAGAGATAAAAAGCTGGATTCTAGCAGACAAATACTCTTTACAAGTTTTAGAATCAGCCTTAAACCTATCGTAGGATGGTCAGGTATGCCTATCAAAACGCTGTGCGTTGGGTCTCCTGCCCAACTAATAAGCTATCTTGAAATTTTATTATGCCATAAATGAGACTGTTGAGTAAATAAAACCTATAAAATAAGTAATATTTATTTTACTGCAGGTTTAAATATAGTGTAAATTGGTATATAGCCCAATTATAGTTGATTTGTATGAAAATATTATTAAGACTTACACATATATAAACTTCACTGTATAATATCTATTAATATGCTGGATAGAAAATAAATTAATGTTTTTGTTTGAGGTTTTTTGTGACAGATAAAAGTACACAGGTTTTTATATTTCAGGCAGAGGAATATGCCGGTAAAAAAGAATATAAAAGTGCTATAGAGTATTACTATAAAGCACTTACTACAGAAAGTAATAACTATGAAATTCTTGATAAAATTGCAGAATGTTATTTTTATTTAAGTAATTTTGAAAGAGCGATAGAGTTTTGGGAAAAAGCTCTAAAATACAAGAATGATTTTTATCAGGCCATGTTGGGGCTGTCAAAATCATTTGAATTACTGGGTAATATTGACAGGGCTATATATTTTCTGGAAAAAATAGTCAATGAAGTGCCTGATAATAAAGATTACAAGATCAGGCTTATATATTTACAAATTGAATACAGTAATTTTGATAAAGCTCAAAATTTACTGAATGATATAATTTTAAATTATCCTGACTGTGACGAAGCCTATTATTTGCAGGGGTTGTTGTATGAAAGAAATGACAATGATGAACAGGCTCGAAAAATTTATCTTAAATCAATTGAATTAAATAATGACAATTACAGCAGTCATCTAGCTCTTGGGATTATATATTATAAAGCTGGTGATCTCAATACAGCAGAATGTGAGATATCAAAAACCTTAAAATTAGAATATAACAATTTAAAAGCTCATTTCTATCTTGGCCTGATTTATCAGGATCAGAACAAATCAGAAAATGCAATATCAGAGTTTAAATTTGTACAAACATTTGAACCTAAAAATTTAGCTGTATACTATAATCTTGGACTTTCATACGGATTTATTGGCTGGATAGATGAAGCTGTAAAAGAATTTAAGATTGCTGAAAGTATTGCACCCGATAACGCTGATATAAAATATGCTCTGGGATATATATACTTTAAAAATGGCAATTTAGAAAAAGCACAGGATAAATTAATTGCTGCTATCCGTCTGGATAGGGATCATCCGGAAGGACATGCCATATTAGGGCAAGTTTATACAGAAATGGGTAAATTTAAGGAGGCAATTGACGAATATAATATTGCCCTTAAATATGAACCTGAAAATATTCATACCCATTATCATCTGGCAGGTGTATATGAAATAATGGGACTGATTGAAAAAGCTGTAGAATCTTATCAGGATGTGATAAATATAAAGCCTGCATATTTACCTGCATACTATGCACTGGGAAATATCTATTTGAATAAAGAAGAATTCAAAACCGCTATTAAGTATTATAACGAATCAATTTCAATAAATGATAAATTCACAGAAGCTTATTACGGGCTCGGAAAGGTCTATGCAGCTCAAAGTTTATCAGACAAGGCAATTCATAATTTTGACAAGGTTATAGAACTGGATCCGAATAATGCAGAGGCGTACTATGAAAAAGCCCTTGTATTTATCAAGAAAAAAGTTTTTGATAAGGCTATAACCACTTTGGAAGAAGCAATTAAACTTAATCCAAGCCATTGTGCCTTTTACTATAACGAACTGGCCAGTGCATATCTTGCAATGGGAAAAATTGATCAAACAGTTAAATTTTATAAGACTGCCGTACTTCTTGAACCTCAAAATCCACAGTACAGATTTAATCTGGGAAGTGTGCAGTTATTGAATAAAAACTATAAAGAAGCATCTATTGAATTAAAGAGGGCTTCAAGGCTTTCTCCATATAATCCGGAAATTTATTATTCTATGGCAGAAGCATACGAAAAAGATGAAAATTATGCAGATGCAGTAATAGCCTATGAAAATTTTCTGAAGTATAGTCCTGATTTTTGTGACAAAGATGTTATTTTAAATAAAATTGAAAAATGTAAAAAACAGTGTCCTGATTTGAATGACCTGCTTAAGCCTGCACAAAAACTGGATCAGGCCAGTATGTTTAAGTCTATAAAGAAACTCTTTAAATAAAAAGCCTATCATCTGTTAATATTTACAGGTATCGTCTTTATTTATCAAAAATTAACGATTTGTAGTAATCTATTTAATATGGCACTTGTAAATCGTATAATATCTAAAAATAAAGATAACAGGTATTACGTGATGAAGAAGAGATTTATAAAATATACACTGTCATTGGCTGTTTTGGCGTTAATAACTTTATTTGCGACAGCAAGGGCAGAAAATTCAAAAATTGTTTATGACCAGTATTTTATATATAAAGTTAAGGACGCCCAAATCGGATTTGGACATACAACGCAAAAAACTGACGTTCAAAACGGTAAAAATGTAATTATAACTGATAGCCATGTAGAACAAAAGTTGCAGCGATTTGGTTTTGTCATAAAAATATTGCTGGATTCTGAATTTGTCGAAGATGAATCGGGTAATCCTGTCTCTTTTTATTCTATCAACCAGAATCAGGGTGATAATTCAAAAATTCAGGGACAGTTTGTTTCTGACAATGAGGTTTCCGTTACATCAACAGCGAACGGTATTTCCAAAACAGAGAATGTTAAATTAAACAAAAAGATTTTGTTTCCGTATGCGATAAACCAGCTTTTTAAAAATAATCCTGATAGGGATAAAATAGAGTATTCAACCATTGATACATCTTTAGACTTCAGAGTTATTAATTTTTCTGCTCAAAAATTAGATACTGAATCTTTAAATGAAAGCTGTTTAAACGGTAATTACAATAAATATAATGTAGTAATGGATTTATTGCCGAATATTAATAATACTGAATGGCATGACAGTGAAGGCAGAACCGTTAAAGAAGCTTCTTCTATCTTTAATATTGAATGTTTGGCAGTAGATAAAGACAAAATTTCAGGAGAAACAAAATCTTTTGATATCCTGGACAAAAGCCTTATTCCTGTTAATACTTCAATTACAGATCCTTCTGATATAGAACAGATTAACTATAAAATTGAAATTACCAACGGGGCTCATGAAAACTTGTTTGTATCTGATAGCAGACAGAGAATTATTCAGGCTACAGGCAGAACAACTTATTTAAAAATAAAAAACGAGCAGATGCCGGAAGAAAAATATTCTTATCCTGTTAACACAAAAGGATTGGAAGAATATTTAAAATCAGGCCCGTTTATTAACTCGGATGACAATGCAATTAAAATGCAGTCCATATATCTTCTTGGGCAGGAAAAAGATGCTTATAAAATCGCAAAAACTATGGAAAAGTGGGTTTATGATTCCGTTAAAACAAAAGACTTTTCTGTTAATTTTGCAAATGCAAAGGATGTGTTGAAGAACAAAAAAGGTGATTGTACGGAACATTCTGTTTTGCTTGCATCACTGCTGAGATCGGCAGGTATTCCTTCAAAGGTTGTTATTGGCCTTATGTATACAGACAGGCCGGAAACAGCTTTTGCATACCACATGTGGGTAAAAGCGTACATAGGCAAATGGATCAACCTTGACCCGAGTTTTCCCCAGACAGAAAACTTTAGTCCTGTTCATATAGCCCTTTATGAGACACCTCTTAATAATCTTTCTAACAGGTCTGATATGATAGTAAATTTAGTCAAAAGTTTTGCAAATATTAAAATTAATATATTGAATTTTTCTCAGATACAGAACGATACTGATAAAAAAAAAGTCTCACCAGCCGATAATTTGCCTGTAGATGACAGGTTTAAAGTTTCAAATTTTTTACCATCTCAGGAAAGTCCTACAAATACTGATAATATTGACGGATACTTGAAACAGGCATCTGTCGAGTATTCAAACAGCAACATAAAAGCTGCTTATGATAATTATATTAAGGCGATTAATCTTATATCATACAATGATGACTATTTACAGGTAATTTTAGCGACAAAACTTGCCGAGCAGGGCTTTTTAAACTTATCGAATGAAAGGTTAAAAAATATTTATACTCCTGAAATTTGGAATAATAAAACTTCTGAAATAAAACAGATATATTTTCCCAAAAAATTTATAACGCCGGAAAAAGAACTCATTCTTGCAGGCGCACTATCCAAATTAAATTCTTCCAAAGATCCTGATGGTGCAATCGCTGTAATAAACCAGAATAAAGACCTGTCTGGTTATGAATATGCCCGCTATATCCTTGCAAAAGCTTATATAGCGAAAAATGACAGCAAAGATGCAATGGAAATTCTGCAAAAAATTACCGGACAAAATCCGAAAAATATTAATTACAAATTTGAGCTTGCCCAGCTTTATATCTCAAAGAATGAACTTAAAAAAGCAAAAAATCTGATGGATTTTATTCTAAAACAAAATATTACCGATGAAAATTTATTAAATAGCATTAACATCCAGAATTACTGGTTAAACTTTAAGCTGGATAGAAAAGTTAAGCTCAAAAGCCAGTATTATCTTGCAAAATATTATCAGGCAAAAGGTGATACAGCCAGCGCAATTGGTATATTAAATAAACTTACAGACGAAAAATACAAAGAAACTGTTGTATATGATTTTTTAGGCGAAATTTATTTATCTTTAAATCAGACTGATAAAGCCGAGCTAAATTTTAAAAAGTCTTTGGCCTTGGATAATGAAGATTTTCAGGCAATAATCGGGCTTGGTGATATTGATTTTATTCAAGATAAATATAACGATTCTTTGCAAAAGTATTTAAAAGCAGAAAAAATATCGGATGATTCTGTTGATTTGCTGTGTAAAATTGCGGAAAATTATAAACTTTTATCCCGGGAAGAAAATGCATATACATATTTTAACAGGGCTTTAGTGCTTGACAGTATGAATTTTAAAGCCAATTTGGGACTTGGCAGGATGTATTTTGACATGGGAGATTACAACAAAGCAAAACAATACCTTACAAAAGCTCTAACAATTAAACCTTTTACTGAAGATATCTGGCTAAAGCTTGCTATGGTTGAAATTAACAACAAAAATTATTTCCTGGCTAAAACCTACCTGATACCGGTAAGCCATATTGATAGCAAAAGTTCCGATTATTATTACTATCTGGAACTAATTAACAAAAATAACCAGAATTTTAACGAAGCAAAAGAAAACGTAAAATGGCAGTAAAAATTCAATGAAACTACTTTAATTAACCATATGTGTCTTAAAAAAAGCGCTGAAATCAGCGCTTTTTACTTTTTGAATTAATTTTCAGTTTTAACTTTACAGAGATTATGCAGTAAATCGTCAAAACAATTGATATCCTTAATTTTTAGAAGAATAAAAAATTAAAAAATATTTGTAAAATCGAACCGCAAAAAGTTTTAATTCGCTCCATCAGAAAGCTTATTATACAAAATTATCAACTTATAAAACCGCTCACCCTTCGGGCTGGAAAACTTTTTGCTGTATTAGTCGCTCATAAGAGAGTCTAATAAACAGTTTTATAGCTCCAATTCTACCCAAACATACACTCATATTGATACTTTTATTAATGAATTAACCCCGCAGCAAGCTGCGAGGTATCTACGTTAGATCCTCGAATAGTTTTAGCTGATTTTGATATATCTGTTTATACGTTTTTCCTTGATTTTTAACATATTCTGTTATTACTTTCTCATTTCCATATTGTCCAACCATATTCACATAATATCCATCCGTCCAAAACTGCCCTCCCCATAAGTCTTTTTTAACTTCTGGTTTTCGGCTGAATATTTCTCTTGCTGTTATGCTTTTTATTCTTTGCACTATCGTTTTTGGGGATAATATTGGCACGCTTTGTATCAAAAAATGAACATGATCTTCATCTGTTCCTATTTCAAGAAAGTTAATTTCGTACTTTTCTGAAATACTTTTACATACCTCTTTTAAGCTCTCTTCTACACATTCTGAAAAGACCTTCCTTCGATATTTTGCGGGACATACGATATGATACAACAATAGCGTTTTATTATGCCTTTTTATTATATGTTCACTCACGTATTTATTCTACTTGAAAACCATAGGTTTTCAAACTTTCCTCTTTACCCCGCAGCAAGCTGCGAGGAATTCTCTCGATTAAAATTCAAAAAAAGAAGAACTTATTTGTCAAATCGAAGTGTAAACAAAATAGTTGGCTGGGATAGGAGCATAAGTTTGGGTAAAATTCTTTGACCCAACTATGTCTGCATTGTTATACTTAAATCTTTGTCCTAAGGAAATACTTTCTATTTTTTTCTGTCCGATTTTCTCAGGACATTATATTTTTATTACGTCCTTAATACCTAAAAATGAGAATTTTTAAACAAGGTTTGTTTTCAGCCAGTTTAAAATTATGTTCTTTGAAGAAGGCTGGAATTTAAGCAAACTTATCCCGCATCCACCGTAAGGATAGACTTTTAACTGTTTTTTACCCTGAGCGTATTTGATGAGGTCTGAAGCTCCTTTATAAGCAAAACCGTCGCTTTTGCTGACAATAATTAGTACCGGATGAACGCCGTACTCTGCCATTGGTATTCTGGTTTCAAGTCCTTTGTATGATATGGTCGGAGTAAGTAAAACTATTGTCTTGATGTTTTTTGACCTGCTGCCTGTTATTATGGCAGTATTTGCGCCTATGTCAGCACCTACAAGTGCTACTTTACTGGTATTAATTTCAGGATAATTATCTTTAATGTATTTTATTCCTGCATTTACATCGACGGGATATTTTGCAAATTCTTTAACTTTAAAATTTGACCAGTATCTTTTCTTATTTCTTCTATCTATAATGCTCAGGCCATGTCCTCTCATGTCAAGACATAATGTAGCAAATCCAAGATTTTTAATTGATTGTGGAAAGGTTCCCCAATCGTTTTTGCTTCCACCCAGCGAATGCAGTAATATTACAAGTGGAACTCTTTTTTTTACTGATGCTCTATTTGGAATGTCCAGCTGTCCTGTAATATTAAATCCATCACTTGACTGATACTGGATTACAGTTGGTCCTGAAGATTTATTAATTCCATAGATAGCCGCTTTATTGAAACTTATGGCGATAATAACTGTAAATATTGCAATTATGCTAATTTTTATTTTTGAAATTTTCATTTAACCAGCTTATCACTTTGTTTTCCAAATCTTCTGATTGGTTTAGAAGATTTGTCCCATGTTCACTTCCTTTATATATTAACAAATCATGTGTGCTTTTTACTACTTTATTTAGTTGATTGCTTGATTCAAGTGAATATGTGTCACCTTCTGATGAGGCAATAAAGATAGGAATATCAAGTTTTTTTGCTGCATCCAAAGTTATTAAACCGTGATAATCTAATCCAGGTGATAATGCGACAACTGCTTTAATTTTATCAGGATATTCGGATCCTTCTATTATTGCAGTATTTGCACCTATACTTGCGCCAATAATAGAAATCTTATCCTTATTAACAGATTTTTCATTTTGTATAAAGTTAATTATATCAAGTACATCGTCAGGAAGTTTTTTCCAGTCTGTTTCATTCATATTTGTATAAAATATTTCATGACCATTCTGAATTTTAGTGCTTCTACCATGCCCCCTCATGTCAACATTAAAAACAGCATAGCCATTTTCAAGCAATCTGGGAATAAATTTATTCCAGCTTGTCTTGTCTTTGCCAAGCATATGTATAAGGATTACAGCAGGCAATTTTTCCTTTGATTCGGGAATATAATTTTTTACAGATACTTTCAGATTATCTCTTGTTAAAACTGAAATTTCATTCACATTAACTTTCTCGGGCATAGAATATTCAGGGCTGCTGAATAATGCACATGATGACACTATTGAGGCTGAAAATAATAAAAGAGAACTCAACGTCACTACTTTATCCATAATTTTCCTCCTTATTTTTTAACAGGATGAATTTAAAGTATTTAGAATAAATTTTAATCAGTTATTTTTCTATAATAATTTTTTATTTCAGCATGAATACGCTTGATATTGCTGTTAATGTTTTCATTATAAAAAGCTTCATTGCTTTTTACCGACTTAATATCTGCTATAGAAAATATTATAAAAAGATCAATAAGTTTTTCATCTTTAATTTTATCGGTAAAATCAGTTATATTTAAATGAAGTCTATCTATAGTCATAAACCCTATAATAGGATGATATTTCACAAGTGTATATACGCTTGTAACAAAATATTTGTCAAATCCCAGCCTGTCAAGTATCAACTTTGCCTTTTCCGCTCCTTTTGCCGGGTGGTCAGGATCGATGATACTTTCTTCTTTTTCAATATCGTGAAGCAGTCCACTCCAAAGTATTATAAGTTTGTAATAGTCATCAAGTCTTTTATAGTCTTCCTGATCCATAATTTTCTTTATAACAGAGAGAATATGCATATCGAGACAATAAGAATGAGTCTTATGCTGCTTGCAACCGATAACCCTTCTCCATTCAGGCACAATTGAAAGCAAAAGTTCAAAAAGTTCTATCTGGTCAGAAGTGAATATATTATTATCCAGAATCAGTCCATTTTTTAACTCGAGAGAATCAAACTTAATATTATTCCATGATGTGGATAATAACAAATCATTAAAGTATTGAACCTTTTCGGGTATTTTTACCAATAAATTTCTATTAGCCATAGTCTTTATACTCAGTTTTTATCCTTAGTTATTACATAGAGAGCATCATCAGCAGCTTTAAAATCAGGATTAAGCCCCAGAGCTCTTGAAAAATACTCTTTTGCCAGATCGGGTTTATTCCGGTCGTTATAAATTTTTCCTATCCAGTACAATGAAATATAATCGTTGGGATTAAGTTCAATGACCTGATTATAGATCCTTAACGCTGATTCGTTATTACCACCGTCAATTCGATATAAATCTGCTTTTTCACGAAGTTTTGCCGATATTGTCATATTAATTTGTGAAACTTCAACCGGTTTTACAGGGTCTATATTATTTTTTCTTACAGGAACAGGTTCTATAAGTTCCAGGTTAATATGATCAATAAAATTTTCAATACTGATTTTTTTGTTAAGGAAATCAGTTATATAAGCGCTGGAAACAGATGCCTTTTTGCCAAAAGAAAAATCATCTTTTTGCCATAGTACAGTTGCTGTTGAAATTTTTTTTGAAAGCATAGGTCTCAGAATTTTAAAGGCAGCAATTCTTTGATCTTCCAGAGTATCCGGCAGGTTGGCATTCAATCTGATCAAGACAGGTTTATTGGAATAATAAGTTTGATTCGTTTGAATATTGTTAAAAATTCCCTTTGAATCAGCTTTTACAGGATAAATAACAAGAAAACTGCATGATAAAAGGATTACAAATGAAAAAATATATAATTTTATTTTATCTGGTAATTTCATACTAATATTTTAGCTAGAATTATTTATATTGTGAATAAATTTATTGAATTAACTTTATCCCGGATCAAAATGTATTATTACAATACGTAACAATAAGACTTTAAATTCTAAAGAAAAAATAGATAAATCCCGATTAAATAATTAAGGAATCCAAGATAAAAGGACTTGAAGGTATGATCACAATTGACACAAGTTTGGTATATTTAACACAATATAATGCCTTAAATACTCGTAGGGTAAACAAAAAAGCCTACGAGAGTGTTGATTCATATCCTGAAGACTATTCAACGAAAGGTTCGACAGAAACAAACAGTACAAACAATACAAACAGCACTAATAACGTTAGCAGCACAAATGATGATAATGAAATCAATACTGGTGATCTTGATTTAGATGCTATTTTAAAAGAATTAAAACTGGAACTGCCGGCAAACAGGTTTGCCATATTATTGCAGATGAAGCGCGAAGACCTTATAAATATGCTGTATCTTCTTAATAAAGATGCCATGAAATTAGGATTAAAATATTTCAATAAAGAAAAGTTGTGCAGTTACATAGCATCACTTCCAAAAGAAGAAATTGTAAAAATTGTAACTAAAATGTTTTCCAGAGAAGAACTTCTTGCTTCGATACCAACAAAGGAAATGTATAAATTTCTTGATACTGTAAAGCTTGAACCTGGTGAAATGGTAAAAGTATTACAGACACTTTCCCCTACCGTACTTGCACAAATATATGAAGCTACCACCGGAGAATCCGCAGGTAAGATGAACCAGGATCAATTTATACAAAAATTTAAACAGATAGACGAAAGGCAAATCCTTGAAGGGATGAAAGCTTTACCGAATAAAGAATTATTGAGAGTAATGAATAAATTTATCGAAAATAATCCTAAATTATTACTCCAATTTTCAGAACAAGCCTTATGCACTCCAATTTTACAATCTGCCAAGTCAAAAATAACCGAGGGCATGATGGCTATCAAACCTGAATTTATAATAAAACTATTATCTCAACTACCTGATAAACTTCTGGCATGTGTTGATACAATGGTAGATCCGAAAAAATTCACAGAAATATTATTAAAATTTAATAAAAACCTGTTGCAGTCTCTTGCCGCATAAATAAGACCTACGCTTTATATTATGTCTAATTCATATCATCTGATATAACAAGCGTAAAGTCAGATTCTCCGCACAAATAATTGTTAGGGGCCAAAATGAACTGTGCTTTTTTGAATTCAGGCAATGTTGTTCTAAAAGCCTTTGCTGCTGCTATAGTTGCATAGCTTGTATGTGCAAGAATTTCTGTATGAGGTTCTCTGGATGGCCTGTTACAAATTACATCGTAACCAGCCTGCGTTAAAACAGCTTTCATCTCATCAGCCTGCGTTTCAAATCCTCTTGGATATATAAGGCTTACAGTTAGTTCACCGTCTTTTTTAGGTATTTCATTTCTGTAGATAAGCCTGTCGATTATTTCCTGAGATTTTTCAGTATCAAGAAGCCAGTAACTTATATGACCATGAGAAGATGGTCGCCCCGGTAAAGTTGCAGTCTGCACATCTGCTAAATCTATAGATTTGGCAAATAAAGCCAGTTGTGTTAGATCATAAAAATTCATATCGGTTCTTATATATTTACTGGCAACTTGAATAAGCTGAGGAATTTTGGGAATAATTTCAGGGGATTGGAGTTTTTTAACAATGCCTCTGACAAACCATTGTTGTCTTTGCATTCTGCCAATATCTCCAATTGCATCATGTCTGTATCTAAGGTATCCAACAGCTTCTTCTGCATTTAATGTCTGGTAGCCCGGATATAAATCGATATTTAAATGTCCGGCTCTATCCCTGTATCTCATACGTTTTTCAACTTTGACAGGAATTCCGCCAACAGCATCAACCACTTCTTTTATACATTCATAGTTAACTGCAATGTAATGATTGGTATTTATCCCAAGCATTTCTTTTATAGTTTTCATTGTCAGCTCAGGACCGCCGTAAGCATGTGCTGCATTAATCTTGTCCAGTCCATGATTATCAGAAATATATACTTTGCTGTCTCTTGGAATTGATACAGCATTAACACTCTTTGAATACGGATCAACACTCAAAACCATTATTGTATCGCTTCTTGTACCTTTAAAAGGATCTGTTTTATCTCCATTAGAATCAACACCTAATAAAAGTATGTTTTGCCTGCTGATAAACGGCAAACCAGGGGTCAGCCTAACGCCGCCTACCACGTTAGACAATTTTTGTTGTACAAAATTGCTTATATCGGAAATAACAGGTATATTACTGGCACTTGCAGCTAACAAAATAACAAATGATATCAGAATACATATCGCTATTGTCGTTATACTCCAAATAAATGCAAAATTCTTTGAACGTTTGTTTCTTGCCGGCTTCCTGAATAAATTACCATCGTTATTATAATTGTTATTCTGCATTGTCCAAATCTCTCATTCTGTAATACGTTTTTTATCATAAATAATAGCGGGCGACGAGACTCGAACTCGCGACCCCCAGCTTGGGAAGCTAGTGCTCTACCAACTGAGCTACACCCGCAAAAAAGCTAATATTAAAATTATCATCTAGGATATTGCATGTCAATTGCAAGATACAATGTGTAAATTATTTAATTTACTAAATAGTTTAACATCAATAAATTTTTAAATAAAAACAACTGAAGTATAATATATATATGAAGAATATTATTGCAAAAAATGAAAATAACGGCATTCAGGATTTAAATAAGCCGATAAAAAAATATATATTAAAGAAAAATTCCTCAGGAAATAAAGAGTTTAAGATTGATTACAAAACTGAACTTAATGAGAGCCAGTATGAAGCTGTAATTCATACACAGGGGCCAATGCTTGTTATAGCAGGGGCGGGTTCAGGAAAAACGAGAACTCTTATTTACAGAGTAGCAAGGCTTGTTGAATCAGGTGTTGACCCTAAAAATATTTTACTATTGACATTTACCCGCAAAACTGCACAGGAAATGCTTAACAGAGCAACCATTATTCTGGATTCAAGATGTGAAGATATTGCAGGCGGGACTTTTCATTCTTTTGCTAATACAATACTCAGGAAATATTCAAATTCATTAGGATTAAAGAATTCTTTTACTATTATAGACAGAAGTGATGCAGAAGATGCGGCAAATTTATTAAGAGCCAAATATACAGACACTAAAAAGCAAAGATTCCCTAAAAAATCAACAATTATAGATATTTATTCCAAAGCAGTAAACAAAAACATACCGGCTTCTCAGATTATAGAGGAAGAATATCCTCAATTTATCAAGTGCACAGATCAAATAAATGAGATTTGTCAAAGTTATTCGGATTATAAAAGACAAAATTCTCTTCTGGATTATGATGATCTGCTTTTGTATTTAAAAATTTTACTGACATCAGAAGAAAAAATCAGGAGGAAACTTTCTGATACCTATAAATACATAATGGTTGATGAATATCAGGATACAAATACAATTCAATCAGACATTATAAAGCTTCTTGCATATACACATAACAATGTCATGGCAGTTGGTGATGATGCACAGAGTATTTATTCCTTTAGGGGAGCTAATTTCAAAAATATAATGAATTTTCCCGAGCTTTTTGAAGGGACAAAAATAATAAAGCTTGAACGAAACTATAGAAGTACACAGGAAATCCTTGATGTTGCAAATGAAATACTCAAGCTGGCACAGGAAAAATTCAGCAAAAATCTGTATACAGATAAAACCGGAGAAAAGCCTGCAATAGTTGTTGCTTCTGATCAGCATGCAGAATCAGAATTTATATCGCAGAGAGTTCTTGAACTTGTTGAAGAAGGCATTTTCCTAAAAGATATTGCTGTACTTGTCAGAAACTCAAGAATGACTTATGACCTTGAAATTGAATTAAACAAAAAGAATATTCCTTTCAAAAAATTCGGCGGGTATAAATTTATTGAAACAGCACATATTAAGGACATAATTTCATACCTGAGAGTAGTTGTTAACAGGGATGACCAGATTAGCTGGAATAGAATTTTGTTATTAATAAATGGTATAGGAAACGTAGCTAGTAGTAAAATAGTACCTTTACTGGCAAATCCTGAAAATAGCATGGTTGATCTTTTGCCTGTAAACGGTAAAAGCAGGGATAAACTTGGAACACTGCTTAATCTTATAGAATCAATAAAAAATTATACTCCCGCAGAAGCGACACAGGCTATTATAAATTATTACAGTCCGATTCTTATTGATAAATATGATGATTTTCCTAAAAGATTAAAAGATCTTGAACATTTTCAGTATATGTCGGAGAATTACAGAAGTCTTGAAAGCTTCTTAAGTGATCTCGCACTGGAACCGCCAAACTCCAGTATCTCAGAAGTAGAAAAAGGAGCAAAAAAAGACGAATATTTAACTCTTTCTACCATTCATTCCGCAAAAGGACTGGAATGGCAAGCTGTATTTATTGCAGGTGTAGTAGAAGGCCGTTTTCCTTCCGTATATTCATATAATAATATAGATGATCTGGAAGAAGAAAGACGCCTGATGTATGTGGCTGCAACAAGAGCTAAAAATTACCTGTATATGAGCTACCCAATAGACATGTTTGATTACTCCTTAAATATGACTCTTTCAATGCCATCAAGATTTTTGGAAACAATTCCTGATACTATGCTTGAAAAATGGTGTATATCAGAAGAATAAATTATCAACTATTTAATTATATTAATCAGCAACTTTTTCTGAATCATCTAAATCCTCAGTAATTAAGGCATGTATCTGTCTGCTATATCGCTGATAGAAATATGAAGAAAGAAGCATTATTACTGAATTTGTAAAGTAGTTGCAAAATGATGAAAAACCTCTATTTTAGACTTGTAAAGAGCTAGAATAGAGGTATAAAGATATGTTAGATGTTGTAGAAGAATTTGTCAATAAAATTATATCTTTTG
>Ga0074193_1002714_pt1 | contig 15129 bp, 8 predicted proteins | sample EPASupsiteHSE605_FD_64523 | JGI IMG/M metagenome (GOLD analysis project Ga0074193, IMG submission 64523) | Bioremediated contaminated groundwater from EPA Superfund site, New Mexico - Sample HSE6-05 | ecosystem: Environmental > Aquatic > Deep subsurface > Groundwater > Contaminated ... | reverse complement strand
TCGTTCCCTCGTTTCCCATATGGATATCCGTAGTATTCCTTTTCTTATTTTTGATAGAATAATCCTGATAAGGTATCTGTTGTATTACCCCATCGATCCCTGACTTGGAAAATAAATTTTTGTTCTCCTACAGGGAATCCCCGTACATATCCGAGACCATTTTGCGAAGCACTGTAAAAGTTTTGCACGTTTTCAGTCAGAGATGAACCTTTGACCGGTTTAGAGACCATAATCGTTAAATCAGCCTTTGCGGCATTCTGCCATTTCAATTGTATTCCTCCAAAATCACTTTTGGCAACCAATGACTCGAAAGCGTCAAAAATGGGAGACCTTTTCGGTGTTACTTTTACTATTACCGATTCAGACTCATTCTGGCTTCTGTCCACGCTTCTCAGCTCTATTGTCCTTTCCTCTTCCTTGGCAAAACCTACTATGTCCATCGTATTGGTATAAAACGAGGATTTTACCTCCATTGATCTTCCATCATCCAATTTGTAGTTTGCTTTCACGTAAAGAAGATCATCGTCATTGGGTATGTTGTAACGAATAGTAACACCACCACCAAACTGCTCTATAACTTCAACGTTTGTTACTTTCCCCGGGATCGTTGAATCAACCGGGTATTGACCTATATATTCTTCCTGACAGGAAATTAAAAAGAATATTATCAATAACAGATGAATATATTTTTTCATATTTATCATTTATTAAATTCAAAAAACTACCAACCGGGATTCTGAACTAAATTCGTATTTTGAGTCAGATTACTTTCCTTAATTGGCCATAAATAATCGCGTAATCCAAATTTGAGCGTGTATACCGTTTTGATCTGGTAATAATCTTCTGTTTCCAGACCGTCAATGTTCCAACCTTTAATTGGCGTATTTAACTGGGTCATTATGTCGTAACGATCTCTTTTGATACCTCCGCTCCATCTCCGGATATCATAATAATAATTTCCTTCGAAAGCCAGTTCTATTAATCTTTCCTGATGAATAATATCGCGCATTCCATCCTTTGTTTTAAATTTATCGGGATTCTTTGAATAGTTTGTCCAGCTTTCTTCAATACTTTTTAAACCAGCTCTTTCTCTGATCATATTTAAATATTTGTATACTTCGGCGTCAGGTGCAGTTTTGGTTTCATTCAAAGCTTCGGCGTATAACAGATAAAGATCGGCCATTCGCATCAAAGGCCAGAAATACTTTTCTTCTGTAAAAGAACCTTTAGGAGCTACCGTATTGTGTGATACAAGTTTTCTAATAAAATATCCGGTGGGAGAATAGTATTGTTGACCATTTCGCCCTGCAGGGTTACTGGTCGGATTACCTGCTTTTGATCTTACAACATACTGATTGTCTTCTGAGGGATTTGTTATTCCTCCTCCAAACCAACGTGCACCATCGAAGGACACGCTACCGTAAAATCTTAATTCTCTGTTCAGGTGTAAGCGGGGAGTTTGAAAATTCTCTTCAATCATTAACCGATGCTTTTCATCAGATGTTGTTACCTGATATCTGTTAGCATACCAATCCTTTGCTTCCCATTCTACGTCTTCTTCTATTGGAACGCCATTTGATGAATAGAAATTTTCAGCAGTGTATAATGTTGGAGTTGCCTCGACATTTACACGTGCAGTTCTGAAATCGCCGGAGATCGCCGGAATACAGTCAAATTGAACATGCTTTGAATCAACTGTTACTTGTGACCAGATAATTTCGGGATTCATCTTTTCAGTGACTATTCTGCTGGGCTGCAAGATCAAACGGGTAGAATCGGAAATATTAAGACCATATGGGATAGCATAATGATATAAAGTGAAACCTGCTGTTTCACAAATTTCGATGGCTTCCTTACAGGCTGTTAATGCCCTTTCCCATTTTCCGGCATCGTAGGGAGAATTTAATAATTGAATGCCTCTGCTATCCACAAAATTTTTATAGCTTTCATTTCCATTGTAAAAGGGACTTGCCGCATGGACCAATATTTTAGCTTTCAAAGAAGCTGCAATAGGTTTTGTGATTCTGCCGTATTCCGTCACCTCCGCATCGACTTTTTCTGGCAATTCCGGAATCGCTTCGTCAAGCAATAAAACAATATAATCAATACATTCATTCAATGGATCTCTAAAAACTTTCACCTCCTCGGGAGAAGCAAAGATGGGCAGATTCTCTTTTATCAGTGGAATTGCTCCGTAGTGCTGCACAAGTACCCAATGATAATACGCTTTCAAAAATTTTACTTCTGCAATCCATCTGCTTTTTTCATAGGAATCGAGATCTCTTACCATATCGATGTTTTCGAGAAATTCGTTGCAACTTCTCAACCCTCTGAATAAACCCTTGTTGGAAGAAACACCTCCACCCCCATCCCAATAGTTGACGTAAGGACTGGTTACATTGTTTCCCTCAAGCGTTATTTTAACGTCTTCACCCCGGTTTCTATAATAAGTGGTAATTTCGTTCCCCATAAATCTTCCGGGCGATTGACTTTGATATTCGTGTCTGGGCATATAGGAGTAGCAGGTGGCCAGAAAAGTTTCCGCACTTCTCCGGTCTCTGAAAACATAATCTATGGTACCTACTTTTTCCGGTACAACATCAAGAAAATTTTCGCAGGAAGAAGCAATAAACAGTAAAACAAACAGTAATAAATAATTATTTTTCATAACCATCTAGTTTTTTAAAATGACAAGTTAATACCAATATTATGCACACGTTGAACAGGATAGTCAAACCCATTTCCTGCCATTTCGGGATCCCATAGTTTAAATTTACTGAAACTTAATAAATTGAGCCCGCTATAATATATCCTGAGACTGCTAATATGGTAATTGCTGAGAAATGAGTCTGGCAAGGAGTATCCAATTTCAACAGATTTTAAACGCAAAAAAGAACCGTCCCTCATAAACCAGGTATTACGCTGGCTGTTATTGTTGATCACAGTCGTGGATAATCTTGGCCATAGCGCATATAAATCTCGATTTTCTTCCGACCAATGGTTTTCCTCGATGATTTTTAATAACTGATTCTGTGAGTTCTGACTGAAATCACCGGTATCAACAAAAGGGGTAACTTTCGGATAGTCAATCCAAAACGATTCACGTGCTAAACCCTGAAAGAAAAATGATGCATCTATACCTTTCCATCCAAAAGAGGCTCCAAAACCATAAACAATTTCAGGACTTGTTGGGTAACCTATTGGAACCATATCTATGGATGTAATTTGTCCATCGCCGTTAATGTCTTTATACTTTATGTCGCCTCCCAAATAATCACCAAATGTTTGTATGGGCGAGTTTTGTATCTCTTTTTCATCAACGAAAAGCCTTTCTGCCACATACCCCCATTGTTGATTCAGCGAATATCCCACTCTTGAACGCCAGGGCGTGGAGGAATAGTCCGGTTCTTCATATACTTTAAATTGACTGTGCGCATAGGTGAAATTTGTTCTTCCAGTCACCCATAAGCCATTTGAAAAATATTGATTATAGTCGAGAGAAAGATCGATTCCCTTACTCACTGCTTCTCCTACATTTGCTTTGATGTCAGTGGATAATCCCATTGTCGTAGGAATGGAAGAACGATCCATAAGAATATTGTATCTGTTATCTTTATAGACATCCACTTGTAATTCCCATTTGTCGAATAACCCCAATTCAATGCCCAGATTCGTTTTTTTAGAGGTTTCCCAGGTAATGTTTTCATTTGGATATCTTACTACCGATACACCATTCCTTGAATAATTGTACATGGAACCCCATGTATAGGAATAATCGGAATTGTTCATATTTACCTCTGATAAATAAAAGAATCTTTCGTCAGAACTTCCGATTGCGTCATTACCCACTAAACCGTATGTGGCTTTGAGCTTTAATTTTGAAATAGTTTTTTCGAGCTCCGGCGTCCAAAAAGGTTCATTGGAAATAATATACCCCAAACCCACCGAGGGGAAAAACCCGAAACGTTCTTTTTTTGAAAAGCGTTCAGAACCGTTGTAGCCGAAATTAGCTTCCAAAAAGTAGCGATTATCATACGCATAGGTAAATCGTCCTGCCAATCCAATATTCCTGGCCGGTAAAGATCTTTGCAAGTTGCTTGCATTCACTGAGGTTAGTTCATCTCTCATGGTGTACACCAACATGCCGCTTACTCCATGCTTTTCGTTAAAAGTTTGATCGTAGTTGAGTGCGGTTTCGAAATAAGTATTCGTGATTACATTTTTCCTGTCTTCACTTGTTGTCAAATAATCGGTTCCACTGTTGGGATTCAGCGCATTCAAAACATACGTATCTTTCAGTGGATCATAATTGGTTGCTGTGAAATAATAAGGATTGTAAGACCGTCTTATTCCATACTCCGACCTCCGGTTTGTATTAAACATGGCGCGGAGTTTTAATCCGTCAGCAATTAGACTCAGATCTTGTAATAATTCGAATTGTGCAAGCATTAACGAGGTCTTGGTATCTCTGTATCCCTTCACCATATCGGCATAGGGATTAAGATAGTCCCCATTTTCGTAATTTCCGAACAATACATAAGGTGTTGTTTCGTTCGCAGCATCCGGTTGATAATACGGGGGATACAAAACAGGGTTCGTCTGGGTAATCTTTCTGTAGAGTGTGTTGCCGGAGTCGATAGGACCTGAATAATCATCCATCGTGGCATGAAGACGAACATTTGCTTTTGTCGTTTTTGTTACATTCACATTGACATTTGATCTTAGTAAGTATTTTATCAGATCGATATTGTTATTGAAATTATTTAATTTGGAGGTTTTTAGTGATCCCTGGTCTTTCGATACTGAAGCAGCAATATAATACTTCGCTACATTTCCACCCCCACTTATATTAAAATTAGCCCGCTGATTTATAGTGGTTGTCTTAAAAAGTTCGTTATACCAGTCTACTGCGGGGAAAACATTCGGGTTTAGCCCCAGTTCGGTATTTTCTATTTTCTGTGGACTGTGAATAACAATTCCAAGTGGATCTCTTGTCATTACTGCTTCATTTTGTAAGCGCATGTAGGTAATAGGATCTGACCATTCTGTTTTTTGGGTAGGAGAGGACGCCGACATTTCATAACGTGCCGATATTTTTGCTTTACCCTCCATCCCTTCTTTTGTCGTTACCAAAATAACACCGTTTGCGCCACGTGCTCCATACAAAGCAGTAGCGGTAGCATCCTTCATGATTGAAAAACTGGCGATATCATCCACCTGAAGTCTGGATAAGTCGGTAGAGGTTAATTCTATACCGTCAATTAAAATTAACGGATCCTTTTTATATCCAAAGGTTGTAACGCCACGGATAAAGAAATCTGCGTTGTCTTGTCCCGGTTCACCACTTCGCTGATAAGATATCATTCCTGCAATCCTTCCTGCAAGAGCCGTCGTTAAATTACTGGTCGGTGCCTGCAATTCCGATGGTTTAATTGTTGAAATCGACGATAAAACACTTTCTTTTTTTTGGGTACCGAAGGCTACAACCGTTACTTCATCCAGCATATCTGTTTTTTCTGCCAGCACTACGTTTATAACTTTCTGGTTCCCCACTTTGATCGTTTGTGACTCCATTCCAACAAAAGTGTACATGAGTTCATTCGTTGAATTCACATCAATGGAATAATTTCCATCTATATCCGTAATTACTCCCCTTGGAGATCCTACTACTGTAATGGTCACCCCAGGGAGTGGATCACCTTTTTCATCTACCACGTTTCCTTTTACCGTTACGTTCTGACCAAACGCAACCATGCATATCATCCATAGAAAAATGGACAAAATACCCTTCATTGCGTTAAATAAATGTTTCTCTTTCATGCCATTTTGTTTTTTGTGTTACTGTAATTCATGATTTATTTTTTTTATTCACTTATGTTATTAATATTTTGAATCCAGGTTATTTTTTTATACTTACTATACTGTTCTGCACTGTGCTGATTTTTCGAGTTGGAAATTGAATAAAATATAGATCGACCTAAATAAACGATTGTTCTCTAAAAATAAGCCAGTTTATTGCGCCCATTATTTCTTGCTTTCAATCATGCGGCTATGGTGTATACCTTTCCTTCGTTCTCGATGTTTTTATTGTCGCAGATCGATAATGTAGGTGATGTTTTCGCCTCTTCCTGTCAATTACAGGAGATCAGCGGCGATAACACAATGAGAATGGTGCATACACTTTTTAAATAATTGAATCTCACAGTTTTTTAATTTTTTAGTTTTTCATTTCGTTTCAATATAAGTCATTATGAAAAATGACTTTATTCCTCCGTAATATTACCAGACATTCGCTCCACTAATTGTGCCAGATATAAACTTTTAGGAGCGACGTGCTGTCCGTGAGAGTCAAAAATTCCTTCCGCTAATAAACCTTCTTTGTCAAAAGGCCTGGGCAAACGCAATTTTTCACCAGCAGATCCTATAACCCAGTTATAGGCTCCAGGAGGCAATTGATTTACATAATTTTTTGCCTTACAATTCCAGGCAACCGACCAAGCTGTTCCCCAACCATGGCCTGATCCCATACTGCCGCGGTTTTTAAAATCAATTCCTCCGTCAGGTAAAATACAATTGTCGAACAGCATGCCGGTACTCCATCTCTGATGGCCTTCGATACGACCGTTCCCTTTAAATTTACAGTTCAAGAAAACGATAGGTCCGGTTTGTCCTGCACCCACTGCGACGAACCAAATATTGTCACCTTCAACCGAGCAATCTTTTACCAAAATCTGGCCGCCATTTGGTGCAAATTCGGCAGGCTTTGAAGCACCCACATGCAATGCCTTCCTGATTACATTTACCCTCTCCAGAGTGATTCTCCGTCCACCAATTCGTACACTTTCCATGGTTTCAATGCAATCAATGTCTCTTGCCCAGCAATCTTCGCCGTTTATGTTTAGTGCATAGTAAAGTGCATCGCTGTGGTTTACTGCCTGATGGGGCGATTCGATTTGCAAGTTTTCTGCTCCAGCACTGGTTAGGCGTTTAATATCGTTTACAACTATTAAGATCGTATTATCATCGGTGAAAAGGGAGTTATATGAATCTGCAAGCGGGACGGTTAGTGTAACCCTATTTCCATCAATGGCTGCGATTACGCGTTCAGTAATGATATATGAACCCGCTTTGATCCACGTCTGCGGCTTCCCGTCGCGTACCAGGTTATCCATTTGCATGAACTGTATCCACTTTTCAGTAACTGGTTTACATATTTCAATATTGTCACCTGAAGCGAGCCCAAGAGCGTTTTCAACCGTAAAAGAAGAAGCTCCAGACGGAATATAATCGTCTGTAATCTTATAACTGAACTTGTTTGTATCTACCGTTCCCAAACGATTACCGGTACCTCTGCTGATTTCATTATTCAGCACGATGGCTGTATGTTTATCGCCCTGCATCACAATCACGCTCTCTTTTGAATCAGTCCCAGAACCACGTAGCACAACACCATTTTTGGAGATTGTCAGGGTCCTGCTACATGGATACCTTCCCGGGGAAAGCAAAACCGTTCCTCGAAACCCCTCTATCAACGGCAAGGCCGAAACCTCGTCAATAGCTTCCTGAATAAGATCCGTGTAATCAGTAATGCCAGAAATCTGATTTACTACTTTTTTTACAGGAATATCAGGTAGTGCCACGCCACCCCCCCTATATCCGGCATGAGAAAAGTCCATGATTCTATCGCCTTTATTTGAAATCTTGTATATCAATTTATCATTTGTTCCCATCCTTATCCATTCGCTCTGTCCAAACAGACCGGTTGGTATCAAAATCAGTAAGAGCATTATATATCGGAGATAGCACATAATAAGTTGAATTAATTATTCAATAAATACTGAAAATACTGATCTCAGATTGTTACAACCTGATGTTTTTTTATATAATCGGGATCGATGATAACTCCCGACCCAGGGCCAGAAGGTACTTTGATTTTTCCATTAATTATTTTCAATGGTGATGAGGAACATTCAAATGGAATATTTGTATTGAATCCTTTAAATTCATGATGAAGACCTGCATTGGGACAAACCGATACAAGATGGCTGTTGTATATATATCCTAATCCTCCACCTGACATATGAGGAATGATAGTTTTACCCATAGCTTCTGCCATTCTTGCAACCTTAAGAGAACGGATCATTCCACCGAAGTAGTAGTTATCCGGCTGTACAACATCAATCCCATTATTTGCAAGAAGCCAACGGAAGTTAGTAAAACTATGATCCTGTTCGCCATTTGCAATTGGAATGGTCAATGCATCTGAGACCTTTTTTATCTCATAAAAATTGTCAAACATGACAGGTTCCTCAAAGTAACTAAATTTATACTCTTCGAGAATTTTCCCAATTCTTATGGCACCATCAGCATCATAATATCCGTTAGAGTCTGCATATAAATACATATCGTCGCCATAATATTCTCTAACAAGTGGAATCAGTTTCTCTGATTTTCCAGGAAGTCCCGCATAATGAATGTCCATCGTTTTATAATACATATATCCGATTTTTATTTTCAAGGCATTCACATCATACTGTGCAACAGCATCTTTTATCTTTGCAAAATGCTCTTCAAGTGATAACTCGCGAAACTCTGTAGCTACATAAAAGGCGATTTCAGTATTGTGAATATCTCCAATCAGTTGCCCCATTGATTTATTTGCAATTTTTCCCAACATATCTAAAATTGCAAATTCAATAGTGGCTAATGGAATACCCAATGCAATTCCATTTAATCTGAAATTTAAACTGTAAAACAATATCTTTTCCAGAATCAGGTCTAATTCTCTGGCATCCTGATTGATAAAAAATGGGTGCAATCTTTTTAAAAATATTGGATAGAAAGTTGACATACTCCCATGAGCTACAGATATACCTTCCGCTCCATCCTTAGATCTTACTCTGCAAAGGAAGCCGGTATTACTTTTTAATAACTCCAAGGATTCGATGATAACAGGTGAAGTGAATAACTCTTTCTTCAACACTGGCTGCTTTAGAACTTCATCCAATATGGCAAGTTTTGATTCAATGTCAGATAAATCCTGCAAATTTCTTTTTTCAGCATTGCATGCAGTAAGTGGGAGGACAGTCGTGCCTAGTCCACCGATAAAAGCTTTTGAGATAAATTTTCGTCGGTTTATACTCATGTAATAATTACTTTTTCTTTGTTGTGATCACAATTGCCCCGTTTGACCCTTTTATTCCGTACATTGCACCGTCGCTCTGTACTTCCAGTTGCTCAATATCGTTTACATTTACAGAGCGGTCCGCGTCATAACTATTTCTGTATTCCACACCGTCGATGATAAAGAGCGGTTCATTGTTCAGATCAAAAGAGCTTCCTCCCCGTATGGTTACAAGAGTGTTTCCATTTGATTCGGATACGGTCACTCCCGGGAGATTTCCTCTCAGAAGATCATACAATGAGTTGGCGCCACTCTGTTCAATTTGTCTGCGGGTAAGAATATTCGGATTGAATGCAAGCAATGTCTTGTTTGAATAAGGGAATATAAATTCCCGTGAATTGTCTTTTAAAAGGAATTCATTCTTTTTCAGTGTAATTATGATCGAATCACCTCTGTCTTTGATTGGTACTACTGCATCCTGTTTTTTTGAAACCGAGATAATCAGTGTATCTTTTTCATTTAGTCCATACAATATAAATTCACCTTGTTTGCCTGTTTTAATCCCATCCAGCGAATTTTTCACCCATACATTCATCCGTCGTACAGGTTTTCCTTTCTCAGACAAAATAACACCTCTCATTGCATCTTGTGCTGTAACGATTGAACAAGAAAGCAGTAATCCAAATATTACTATCTGTGTTTTCATTTAATTGAAATTTTGAATGTTACATTAAAATCGAGAAAGATCCCCATGATCCGATGCGCACGTAGTTGTTCACATCCGGATCACGGGAATACATCATTTTCACAGCTCAAAAGCTGGTCGTTACTTTTTCGAATAAAATCTTATTTAAGTAATTCCGTCGTCGATGCATAGGCATCATCAAAATAGAGCATGGGCCTGTTGGCTCCTTTGTCTCCATTCGGGAAAATAATCCGCCAGTTGTCAATGAAAATACCACCCTGCATTTGGTTTAATGTCCGGAGATCAGCAATCACCGTGGAGGTCAGTACTTCTTCTCCTTCAAGAAAGATATGGAGCTGATAATTCTCATCAATGGCCATCCCCACTTTTTTATAATTTCTATTGGTGAAGGTCGACATTTCACTGATCGTATAATAATAGTCGTATGTGGTGGTCAGACCCAGAATGTTTCTTGTCTGAATTGAAACCTTTGAATTGTAAGTTGTGGAACCATCAGGTGAAGTACCTCCCGCCGGAACGACTGGAAAACCGGGGGTCACATTGGTAGGATACCAGGAGAATGAAACCCTGTTTACAAATCCGGTTTCCGATGCGGGGTCCTTCAAGCAATTCAGTTGATATTCCAACATCGTATTTCCGGTCTTACTACCCACCTTGATTGTTTCAAGTGTAGGCGCATTCGACTCAAACCCGATTTTTGCCCGTATTGAAAAGGGAATGGCAAGTTCAGGATCACCAAAGGATCGATTCAGATACCGGTTTACTTCGCTTGAAGAATTCACATTGGCCCGTAGCCAGCCATTCGTCAGTCCGTCCACTGTCTCTGTCCTTAAAGACAAAGAAGTGCTTGATTGACCCGAGAAGGCATAGGGCGACTTCTCAAACTTTTCGAAAAAGTAACTGGACACAAACATCTTTTTCTCTCTGATATCTGTTTTGTCTCCTACGGTAACTTTACAACGTATGGTATAAGTTCCCGGAGCATTCGGTGCCTTCCAGGTCATTTCATCCAATCCCTGAGGCTGGGTGAGTGTACCTCCGTCGGCGCTCCATTCATAATTTGTGTGCCATAAATCGCTGGAGTAGACGTTCATCCAGATTTTTACTTTCTGGTTACAAAAAAATTCATTTCCGTCGGAGCTTAACGAGTCGATTTCTATGAAACTGTCATCGGAACAACCCGTCAGCCAGAAAATGAAAAGTAAACCAAATATAAATTTATCTAATCGTTTCATAATGATATTTGTATAGGTGTTTATCTGAATAAATCCGATGTAGGCCTGTCTAACCAGGATTCCACGACATGAATATACGCTCCTTCATCTGATAAGAGGTTGGAGGTACGCGGGCGAATATTTGTCTTGTAATGGCCGTTAAAATTGTTAAAAGTAATGTTGGGATTACGGTCCTTGTACAAGTACATGTTTACTTTTGCCGTGTCAGCTGTAGCATAGGTATCGTACCATGTAGGTTCAGCCGGCAGGTTACTCCATGTATATTTTCCCTTTACGATGTGGTAAAGCAAAAATTCCTTTACCTGCTCTTTGGGATAAGAACTCATTGAACTGGGGGCGATCAACATTGAATCTCCATCTTCAATAAAGAGTAATCTATGGGTCTGAAAATAACTCAGATCCGATTCTGTTTCAGAATTGAAAGCTTTGTTTGTGGGGAGAATATAGGTCGCATTTGCGTCTGAATAAAGATTGGCCGCATCGGCATATTCAATGGCTTCCAGCAAAAGACTGAACAAGTCGGGCCTGGATTTTATGAAATCCAGTGTCTTTAAATTGGTGTGGTTGTCGGGCACCCCAATTTCGTAATCATATTCGTAGGGCTGCTGGAGCTCCAGTCCGAAGATCTCACAGCTTTCCACTATAAATGGTATCAATAATACCGTCAGTGCTATTTTTAAATTTTTTATCTTCAACATGTCTGTAAATTTTTAAAAATCAACTATCCTTCAGAATAAGGTGGATTCTGATCGCCTTTTAATGCTGTATTTGATTCAAATTCGCGATAATAGATGGGCATATATTTTTTGCCCTCTTCTGCCTGTGTAAAACCGGTGACCTGAACTCCCGCAACTTCCTGTCTTGCTCTGATCACGGGATCCATTACCTCAAGCAGATGATCTGTCCGTATCAGATCGAACCAACGTTTTCCTTCTGCAATAAACTCCAGTTGCCGCTCTTGCAGGATAAGCATTTCCACTGCGGTCTGGTCAGCGGTATTTACTTCGAGTTTTGCGTCTGCTGTATAACCGACCCTGCTCCGCATTTGATTCACGATGTTTAAAGCGTCTGTCGGTTTTCCCGTCTTATTCAATGCTTCCGCGCGTAACAGCAGTACATCTGCCAGACGGTAGATTGGAATTTGAATTTCAGCATTCGACGAAGACAGAATAGCCCAATATGATTTGTATACTCCATTTTTGGAATCGAATTCTCTGTCGGGATCAATGATACTGTACTTGGTACATTTCTCAATGCCCGACGTGGTCCAGTTCGCATAAGTCAATGGTAAACGCTGACCGTTATAAAATAATTTCACTGTGTCCACGTTATTCCAGAACCGTGCATCCGCACCATGACCTGACCTTAACCTATCTACAAATTCCTCAAAAATTGATTGTGACATCTTATACCCATTGTTGGTATTGTTTGCCCCTACACGCTGTGCCCATCCATGTGCTTCGTCGGCTTCGAAGCTCCATGCCAGATTGAAAATCGACTCTTTCGATGAGGCTGGTTTTGTGAAGATTTCTTTCCATTCCGTTTCATTTTTTACCAATACGAAATTGGAATTTCCGATAAAATAAGCGGAAGATGCCAGTGCTGCTTCATACTCCTTAAACCACATGTGTACGTCTGTTTTCAGTGCATAAGCAGCGGCCCTGTTAAAATAGAACTTATCGGAAACGTCATTGCCAAGGGCTGCCAACGCCAGATCAATATCTTTGAGGATCTGTGTTTTTACTTCCTCAATTGAATTCCGGGGTACAGAGATCTTGGTCAAGTCGCCCTCCCAGGGTTCAGTTATCAATGGAACTTTGCCCCATACACGGATACCGTAGAAATACATCAGCGCCCTGATACCATAAGCTTGTCCCATATAGGGATTGGTCTCCGATTCAAGGATCTGTGGAATGGTGGGATAGCGTTTGATGGCTATATTGCACAGATTGATTGTTGTATAAAGATCCTGCCAGCTTGTTTCGCCCATGGTCGATTCCATGGAATTCATATAGACTTTCGCACTTTCATATCCTGTAGTGTGATAATTATCGGAACGAAGATCTCCCCAATCGAGATGTCTTTGGTGGAGTGTCGATTGAAGTGCATCGTAAATGCCTGCATTCCAGGTACGCATATCTCCTTTCGTCTGAAAAAAGGTACCGGGTGACATGTCGGACAACGGTTGTCTGTCCAGAAAATCGTCGCAGCCGGCCAGGATAAATATGCTACAAATAATTGCGATTATATTTTTTTTCATTTTATCTGTTATTATAAATATTAAAAACCAACATTTATTCCGAAGCCAAATTCTCTTTTACGCGGATAGGCAGAACTATCACGTCCGGGAGTCAGCACACTGCCGCCAATTTCGGGGTCGAATCCGGTATAATTGGTCCAGGTCAAAAGGTCATTGCCATAAATGTAGGCCTGTACCCTGTTGACTGGGAGCTTCTCTAAAATATTGTCACTCAGATTATATGCCAGTCGCACATTCTTTAGTCTTAAAAAACTGCCATCTTCGAGATACTGACTGTTCAACTCCTGCCTGTTCATTGTTTTGCGCCCTCTCGTATCGAGTGCGTACCAGTTTGTTAACTGACCCTGATATTTCCATCCGGTCCTGATATATTCGGGATGTTGTTTGTGTGTATTTCCTCCCCAGGTAGTGACATACTGTTTCAACTTGTTGTATATAAGGCCCCCATGGCTGTAGTAAAAACTAAATGAGAGCGAGAGGTCCTTGTATGTGAGTATGTTGTTCCAGGAAGCATACCAGTCGGGGGTAGCCTTACCCAATATCTGACGATCACTGTCATCTATTTTGTCATCGTATTCCCCGTTTGCATCGGGTAGATTTTCCCAGATTACATCCCCTCCGGATGCCACTGCGCCGGCATGTTTGATTTGCTTCACTTCACCGGTGTAATCAGAACCGTCAGGATTCAGATATTTTTCCAGGATGGGTTGACCGTTTAATCCGATAATCACATTTCCTTCGGTGTCTCTGCTCAATACAGGAGTCAAAAGTGTTTTAAAGTCCTCCGAATAAGCGTTGCTCACATCATAGGGAAAGACTCCCAGATTTTTGTAACCGTACCATTGCCCTGCGGCCTTTCCTTTTGCAACCATCCAGTAACCGCTCTGTACATAGTCATTTTTTGCCAGGTCTGTGATCTTGTTTTCATTCTTCCACCAGTTTGCAATCGTGTTCCACGAGAAATCTCTTGTGCGTACGGGAAAAGCACTCAAGGAGAATTCCCATCCTCTGTTTTCAAGGCTGGCCAGATTTACACGCATTTTATCATATCCGGTTGTAAAAGGCAGGTTCAAGTCGGATAGCAGGTCTTTTGTGTTTTTTACATAATAGTCTGCCACAATTGAAATCTTGCCTCTGAACAAATTTAAATCTACTCCGATATTTGATTGTCTTGTTTCCTCCCAGCGAAGTTCCGGATTACCATAGGTCGACACGGGGACCACACCGCCCACGCCGTTGTAGGAGTAACTGCCGGATGTGTAGCGTGTGATGGATTCGTAATATCCTACTTTGTCGTTCCCTGTAATACCGTAACTTGCCCTGAATTTTCCATCGGTCAATACATCATTTGCCCATTGCATAAATGGTTCATCTGAGAAACGCCACCCTGTAGATGCGGATGGGAACCAGCCCCAGCGACTTGCCGGACCAAAACGGGAGGAACCGTCTCTACGCAATGTCCCCTGAAGGATGTAACGCCCCTTGTAGCTGTAATTCAAACGGCCAAAGAATCCGATCAGTGCATATTCACTGGCCGTTGTATTTGTTTTTCCCAGATCATATACTGTGGCCATGTTCATCGTATGGATATTTTCCGTGACAAAGTAACTGCCGTAAAAATCGGAATTTTCTCTTTTTTGCGTTTCCATAGATGCTCCCAATGTAGCCCCTACAGCATGCGTATTTAAAAACGTCTTGTTGAAGTTCAGATAAGAGTCGGCAGAATATTTCTGACTCCATCCCGTGCGATCTTCTCCACTGTTCTTTCGGGTGTTTTCATCGGAGCTCCCATCCCGTTCTTTCG
>Ga0074193_1002713_pt1 | contig 15141 bp, 9 predicted proteins | sample EPASupsiteHSE605_FD_64523 | JGI IMG/M metagenome (GOLD analysis project Ga0074193, IMG submission 64523) | Bioremediated contaminated groundwater from EPA Superfund site, New Mexico - Sample HSE6-05 | ecosystem: Environmental > Aquatic > Deep subsurface > Groundwater > Contaminated ... | reverse complement strand
GATCAAGTAGAAATTAAAGTCACCCAGTGTGGTCATGGTTTGATGTTCCATACCGCCACCCAGTGGCGCAAGACAATGTCCATATTTTTCTTTGTGGAAAGGATAGAGCCCAAACTTATCAGAGTATAGCTCCAGAAAATCCCGTGTACGGTTAATCTCTGTTATGTAGAAAGCCAGAATAGCCGGGTCGTTATACACATAATTCTGAATCAGAACAGAATCCTGAGTGCCTGCCGGGTGAGCATAAATGGAATAATCATCGTACTGAGCCACCGAAAGAGAAATCAAATAATACGCAATCGGATAACGGGTTTTCCATTCGTAGCGCAATTTATTGTTGGGCATAGGAGTTACTGCCGTCAGAGTACCATTCGAACCTGCTTTGTTATCGGCAGAAGTAGTGATAAATACCCATGCCGAATCAGCCTTATCGGTCAAATCCTGTTTAACCGGAAACCAGATGTAGGAGTAGAACGGCTCGGCCAAAGTCCAGGTTACCTGAAAATTAGTATTCCAATGTGTTGCATTAATGATACCGTCCATCCAACCTGTTCCCGGAGTATTGGGAGTTCCATGATAATAGATATCTGCTTTCAGAAGCATTCCCTGTGTAAATCCGGGGGTAGAAACAAACACATCGGCCCCATTTCGGGTAAATGACTTTAATTGTTGATTTACCACAACAGAATCAATGGTTAACGATGAATTTAACTGAAAAACAAAGGTATCAAGTGTTGCACTTTTCACTACAGCATGAATACTGCCTTTTCCGGCAACATCCACACTTGTTCGTTCCACTGCTATGTCCAGACCATAAAACTTTACGTCATAATTACTCATTTTGGGATGATTCACCGGCATGGCAGCAGTCATTTTCTGTTTATTTTTCCCGCGACTGCATTTCTGATCCACAGAACCCGGCAATAAAACCTGAGCATTAACGGCAATTGCGACAAATAAAATTGTGCTAAGAATGTAAAATTGTTTCATCATTATTTTTTGCGTTTTATGAGTTACGAGAAACTTTCCGAAAAACCACTCCGGCAAAGATATGCTTTTCACTATCAGAAAAGTTCAAAATCAGAACCTTTCACAGTATATATAATTATAGAAACCAGATTTATCGTTTGGTTGCACTGGGCTCTGGCTTAATGAATCAGGTGTATATAACCCAATCTGTTTTCAATACAGAACATGAGATTATGAAAAAATTCTATTTCAAAAAGAGAAAAACATGAAACAGGCATCATTCCATCTCTTTCAATTCAAAAAAGTATTTTACAAAATACCAAATTGAATGTTTATATCCTTCCATTCTTGTGAGAAGGTAAAAAAAAATTCCTGCTTCTCTCGTTCAATTGAAAAAAGCGTATATTAGCCAAATGAAAATGTCCGGAGGTTGTCTCTTTGTTCAACAAAACTTTCAAGTACTTCTTTTTCAGAAAGTTTAGTCCGGCGAAAACATCAATATATGAAGAAATTTGCAGTAATACTTTCCGGTTGTGGCGTATATGATGGCGCCGAAATTCATGAGTCAGTGTTAATTATGCTGGCAATAAGCAAGTATAATTCCAGTTATTCACTCTTTGCGCCTGACATTGACCAACACCATGTTATCAATCATCTCAATGGCGAAGTCACTTCCGAAAAACGGAATGTATTGGTAGAATCGGCTCGTATTGCACGTGGAAACATCCAGCCTTTAAGTCTGTTCAAGCCTGAAGATTTCGACGCACTTATCTTCCCTGGCGGTTATGGAATATCCAAAAACCTTTGCACCTACGCATTTGATGGTCCAAACTGTTCGGTAAATCCCGAAATTGAAAATGCAGTCCGCGCTATTCACGCTCTGGGGAAACCAATCGGCGCTGTTTGTATTGCCCCGGCAATGATTGCCCGTATTCTGGGCGATGTTGAATTAACCATTGGTCAGGATAAAGACACTGCTACCCATGTAGTACAGATGGGCGCAAAACACATCCCTACCAACCCCGGCGATGTTATTATTGATAAGCGTAAAAAAGTATTCTCCACCCCTTGTTATATGCTCGATTCCACTATTCTTCAGATTGCCGAAGGTGCTGAAAATATCGTGAAATCAATGCTGAATTACATGTAAGCCATGCTTCGTCTGGCAAAAATACTCCTGTTTTTTTTTCTGTTTGCCTTTGCATCCCGTTATGGAAATGCTCAACCTTTTCCGCCTCTTTTATTCCAGTTAGGACAGCAACCCATTGTAAAAGATTCTCTTGATAACATCCTCGAAGATGCCTGGCTTGGAGGACTAAACTCTTGCCAAATAGGCTCTCTTAAACTCAATTCCGACACCCTGAACGACCTGCTGGTGTTCGACAAAACCGGGAACCGCATACTTCCGTTTCTCGCTTCATCTGTTTCCGGGATCATTCATTATCATTATGCACCATACTATATCCGTTTTATTCCACCCATCACCGATTGGATGCAATTGACTGATTATAACAACGATGGAAAAAATGATCTCTTTACCCATACGCTTGGCGGAATTATGGTTTACAAAAACACCTCCGATACCAGTGTTCGGTTTACCCTTTCAGAAGATCTGATTCAATCTAAATATTTCGGAAACTTTTCTCCGCTCTTTTGCCTTACAGACGATAATCCGGCAATAGCCGATATAGATGCGGATGGCGATCTGGACATTCTCAATTTCTGGGTTCTGGGAATGTTTCTCAATTACCACAAAAACCTTTCGATGGAAAAATGGGGGATTCCCGATTCTCTCGATTTTCAAATGGTTGACCAAAGCTGGGGATGCTTTGCCGAAAGTGAAAGCTCCTATCATATCCTGCTCGATACCTGCATAAACGCAAAAGGAATGCTCTCTTCCAAAAGCAGCAGTGCAAAGCATTCCGGTTCCACGCTTCTTGCGCTGGATATGGATGACGATGGCGATAAGGATCTGGTGTTGGGCGATGTGGATTACTCCCGCCTGGCATTGCTTCGTAACGGCGGAAACAAGGATACGGCTCATATTGTAGCGGTTGACACTCTTTTTCCAAACCCTGCTTTTCCGGTAAATCTGGTCTCCTTCCCTTCTATTTCGGAAGTAGATATAGATCAGGATGGTGAAAAGGACCTTGTTTTTTCGCCCTTCGACCCTAATGCCGAAGTCACTGAAAGTTCTGAGAGTGTTTTATATTACAAGCGGTATATCCAAAGTGCTCCCGACCATAAATATGTTCCCGTAACCAACAGTTTTCTGCAAAACCAAAGTATTGATCTGGGTAGCGGAGCTTATCCCGTAATTTATGATGTAGACAAAGACGGGAAGAAAGACTTGCTGATTGCAAACTGGGGAAAGCGTGATTCTTCCTGGTTTCAGAACGGTTTTCTTACGTCGAAATTCACCTCATCCGTTTCCTATTACCGTAACACAGGAACAATTACAAATCCGCAGTTCAAGCTACAGACCCGTAACTATGCAAACCTCTCTTTGCTAAATCAGAAAGCCCTTTATCCAACCTTCGGCGATATCGATAGCGATGGTTCCGATGAAATGATTGTGGGTTGTGCCGAAGGAACGCTCTTTTTGTTCGAAAATAGTGCTCCTGCAAATCAAAGTCCGCAGTTTTATTTGGCACAAAGTAATTACCAGGGGATTGATGTGGGTGATTTCAGCACTCCGCAACTCTTCGATCTGGACAAAGATTCGAAACAGGATATCATCATCGGCGAACGTTTTTCTCTCTGGAAAGACAACAACAATCAAATCATTGCCCGAAAGGGAAATCTCAACTATTACCAAAATACAGGAAGTTTAACCAATCCTCAGTTTCAATTGATTACTGACAGCTTGGGAAGGGTGGATGTGAACAATTGGAACTTTTCCAATTACGGATACAGCGTGCCCTGTTTCTACAGAACACCGGGCGGAGAAACCCGTCTGATTTGCGGCAATCACGAAGGATATGCCCTGTATTATACCAACATCGACAACAATCTCAACGGGACTTTTTTGCTTAACGATACATTACTTTACCTGCTCGATTACCAGAAGTACAAAATCAAACCTGGCATACGCTCTTCCCACGCAATTGCCGACCTGAATAATGACGGTTTCCCCGACCTGATTTCAGGCAATTTCTCCGGAGGAGTTACCTGGTATCAAGGTGTAAATCCACAGTTATTATCGATTCCGAAAACAGAGCAATTATCTCCGATTTCTATTTATCCAAATCCTGCAAATAACCAGATTACCATCCTGTTACAATCTAATTTTCAAAAAATTGATGTTACTGTTTTTGAAATTAGCAATGGTCGTTTACGTTTAAATCAAACCCTCGAATATCCTTTTGTGCTGAACACTTCCATGCTTGGCAACGGACTTTATCTTCTTAAAATCACCCTTTCCGGTCAACAGCCGTTTATTCAAAAGCTGGTGATTGTGCGATAAATGAATCTCAGTATATCACTTCTCTTCAAACCTCACATTGTCAATCCATAATTTTCCCGGGCAGGTACTCATCACAAAAAACAAAACCTTACTTAAATTTTCATTCCGTAAATTGGCCGTCAGGCTGAATTCTTTCCAATCAAAATTGCTTCGAAATTGCTCAATCACAAAACTTTGCTGAAAATTTTTGTCAATAAGAAGAAATCCGGCCATGGCTTTTCTTCCGGCCGACTGCGATTCTGTTCGTATTAATTTTGCCGAAAACTGCACTTTTATGCTATCTGCATTAACAGGCAACGCTAAACTAAGGCATTCAAAACCATCGGTTAACGAGTCTGCAAACAAACAAAGGCTATACTTTCCGGAGGCTTTATCCACAGAATCACACAGAAACAGATTTTCTGTTTGCCCATTAAATTGAGTGGTAATTTTTGCCCATTCCACCGGGAAATTGTTATTCCATGTTTCAAAATCGGTATTTTGCGGAAACTTCTCTTTTTGAGGTTCAAAACAATAGTTATCAAAATATTTTATCCATTTCTGTACTTCACTTACCGGTGTTTTCGAATCGAGCCATAAATCGGGGAGAAAACCAGTTCCATCTTCCACATTTTGATAGTAATAAAGGCAGGATGGTAACACAATATTAATTTTACTATGCTTTAACTGATATGCACGAGTATTCCCAAATGTATTGACTCCGGCACTGTTTTCGCCAATCAGCAGATTATTTTTCAATTGAGCAAAGTATGAAATTCCCATTTCGGCCGAAGATGCACACCCACTATTCATCAGCAGAAAACTTCTTCCAGAATATTTCTGTTTCACCTTCGCGTTTAACTGATTTGAATATTTCCATCGACGTTCAGGATTTTGCTCAAACTCTTTTGTTTCCGAAATTCCCTGAAGAATATATTTTTTAAATGCAGGAAAATCATCGGGGTTCATCCATGTCCACGACTGTGCTATCGCAGGAGAATTCATCACTCCGCTTAACATCGGTGCAACTGTTTTATGGTTCAGGTTACTGAAAAAATCTTCAATATATTTTGAGTTTCCCCCCGAATTTCCAGTTATGTCAAGAATGAATGATTCCGATTTGCGAAGCTTAAGTCCTTCTTCCGAAAATGCAGACAGATCTGAGTCATCCGCTCCGCTGAAAAGATTTGCAAGACGAATTACCGGGACATCCGAAGTATAATCTACTGTAAATCGTCGGTTGTTATCATTATTTCCAACATTGTTGATTTTGCATCGATGAAACAAAATCTGTTTATCCTGGTGATTTATGTTTATTAATATCTTCCTCACTTTTGAATAAGAAAATACGCCAATAAGAAAGTGCTGCTTCCCTCCCGGTGATAAAGTACGGAAAAGCAATGTGTCCGAATCCGTAAACATATCTCCAGGTTTTACAGCATCCTCATCCGACTTTATCACACAATATTTATCACCCTGCTTTTCAATAACAATGTCAGCAAAATAAACGTCTTTATGCTTATACGGAGAATAATCGAAATTCCCGTGTATTCCCAAATGACCATCAATCATTCCTTCTGTCCCTTTTCGAATCAGCAACTCAATTTCTTTGGTACTGATATGCTCCTGCTTCAATGCCAGTTCGCGTAACTGAACAGAAATTTTATCGAAATCAACGCCTTTTTTCTTCCAGAAGTAATAACCAGAATATGCAGTTTGAAACAAATACTCAAGAATATCAACATCTTCCAAAAGCTGAGAGGAACTGATAGAATCAGGTGGAGATAATTTTTGCGGTTTGGGTAATTGCAAAAAAGCACATTTCTCTTTTGGCAATCCTGTCAGGGTCTCTGCATTGGGTATCTGAGCCGATACATTAAGGCAGGTAACTAAAGTGAATATTATCAAGAATAATTTCCCCATCGTTAATTTATCAATTAATCTTCACGTTCAAACCGGATAGCTCCACTGGTCGAAATTCCGAGTTTTATCCCGAATTCTTTATATTTCCCGTTTTCGAATCGTGTAAAAGCTTCTATTTTAAATATTTTCAAAATGTTTTCCAAGCCATAGCCAAGCTCCACATAATCCGTAGAATTGGCTGTTTTCAGATAATTGAACGATAAGCTTTCTTTCACGCCGGCAATGTTAAGCCAGAATATCCGCGAAAGTAAAAAACGGTTGAGTGTTAAGGTTGAAAAAGCTCCGTAGTAATAATCTTTCGTGCTGTAAGTATAATAATCTAGCAGGCGATAACTGCTCAGGGGATCGGAGAGAATCAATGCGGTACGGTTTCCGGTAAAGTGCTTGTAATCCATAAAATAAAGCTGGTTTGCCCCAAATGTTTTTCCTGCAAAAAGTTTAAAATCGAGAGTCCGGCGATGACCTTCAAACTGATGGCGAAAGCTTCCCTCCAAGCGGTGATAATCTACATCGCTTCCGAAAACACCTTTAATTCCACCCTGATATTCAAGAGATAACAAAGGAAACAAATCAGTTACCGGCATTTTCACTCCATTTCGTTTCACGAACTTTACAATGGGCCGGTAGTTCAGTTTTCCTTTCAGCACAAAAGCCTGATGTTCGGGAAACGCGGTTACACTGTCCTCTATGTTGTACGGAGCATTCGGAGTATAAACTCTGCCTTTTTTGCGAACCCAGGATTCATTTGAGTGGTTTTCCAACGCAGAACGAGAAGCCCATTCTACCGAAGATTTTATCTGTAGATGATAATTGAGCGGGGTGTTGTACGTGAGTTTTAAAAAGTCGTTCCGGTATATTTTCATGTAGTTTTTTACCCCCAATAAGGACGTTACTGAGTTGATGATCGGGAAAATCGGGTTTTCATTGTTAAATTGCCTGATTTCTCTTCCTCCCGATAATTTCATCAATCCTTTTCCCATCAAAGCTCTTGAAAAATAATAATTTACATTTCCGGAAATATTCCATTCCCGGTTTGTAAACCCATACCGGATTTCAGGGCCAAACTGAATTATTCTGACTCCTTTTTTCAGATACCGGAACTGAAGCGGAATATCAAGATTATAGCCTTCTACCGTGTTAAAGTTGAGATTTACCAACGGAGAGGGATAAACCAGTTTCCAGTTCTTACTCAAATAAAAGGTTTTCCCAAAGATCAGTCCGCCCAGAGTTTTCCCAAAGATTCCGGTTTGAGTTGCAGTATCCGATTTTCGTACCTCTCTGATGCTATCCATCTTATAGCCCAATCCTCGTTTTTGCTCAGAAGTTGTAAGAGGTACCGGACGGATAGAATCCCAGAACGCAGTGTTCTTCCGAAATGCGAGAGAATCTATTTCCATCGAATAGTCTGCTACTATTTCCGGTTCTTTTTTCTCTTTTTTTGCCTGTTTTTCGTATTCTTTCATCTGCTTGCGAAAATCAGAAAGTGAAAATTTATCCTCTTCTTCTTTTAGAATTGTTGTATCGGATTGTTTTTCCTGATCTTGCTTACGCAAACGACGTTCTTCCTGCAAAGCCTGTGCATATTCGCGCTCTGTTTTTTCGTCAACCAACACCAGTTTGTCATATTTCAGACTTTCATTTAGCTCAACTTTGTAGTTACTCAACGTAGCCAGATATTTCCACTTCATCTTCACTCCGAAAATCCGGCCACTTAAATCATACTGGTGATTTATAGGGAACCACATTCGGTCGTTTACCGCGGCAAACATCTGGCTAATTGCTACCTTAAATCCCTGTAAATAGGTTGAAAGCTGAAAACTGTACACGCACCATAGTTTTTCCGCAATGTAGATATCCCCCTTAAAAAGAGAAGCATCATTTCCCTTCGGAATTACCTGAATTTGATATATTTCCTGATTTTTTTCCTTTATGGTGTTGATTAATTTGAACCGATAATACGAAAATGCAGAAGGCGATAGCGGAGAAACAATTCCTGCAAATTGTGGCTCGTAAATACTTGCATTGATAAAGTCATTTACCATAGAACTTCCGGTATCTTTATCGTTAGTCCGGGCCGAAATTACCTTTTGTTTATAGGAGTTTGGATATTCGTAATGAAGTTGATTCACACTTTCCGAAACAAAGTTTTCAACCGTATCAATCCCTTCCGATTTTGCCATTGCAGCTACAAATTTGGGGATTTTTATTTCGCCTGCACCTTTAATGTACACTTCCGTATCGAATGATTTGACCAGCATCCGGTAATAACGACTGGCAGCAACGGCTTTTCGCATAATCGCATAAGCCGGGTCTTCGGTTGTTGATACAATATTGACCGCTTTCAACTGTATGCTTTGATTTTCGAGCTTAACATCCTGCAAGGTAAATTTATCCGAAATACTCAGTTGTTTTGTCAACGACTGAAATCCAAGACACCGGTATTCAACATGATACGTACCTGCTGGCAGACTGTATTCATAATAGCCATTCTCGTTAGCTACAGTTCCGGTTTTTAGTTCTTTAATATAGATTGTAGAAAATGGAATTGTCTGCCCTTCCGTTGACCGGATAGTTCCTTTGATGCCGGATTGCGCAAAAGCAGAAAGAATTGTTACACTAAATATGAATGTATAAATGAGTTTTTTAAAGTCCGGGTGCATAAGCGTTCGAGTTCGTTTTTAACAAAGTTATGCTTTTCTGAAGCAATGAGCACGGTGTATGACGAATAAACTCATGGTTTTGTTACTTGGAGAAAGATATTATGCAAAAATACCTACTGACAGTTTCCGCAAAGTTCCGGATACTTAAGCACTTTCTGAAACTCTGATTCATACTGACTGGAAGGAAGGTAAAGTGAAATGTGAAAAAGAAGTCAGAAGTTAGAATTTCAATCCCATCAATCTTTCTCAATCCTATCAATCTCTTCAATCAAAGAGTGATTGGAAGATAAAGAGATTTATTCTTTTTTCATTAAGTTACAGGTAGTTTAAAAACTTTATTAGTTTTACTGACTAAAAAATAGCAGATGCAAATGAATAAGAGTAGTTTGGTTAAATATACGAAAAACCATAAAATTATTGAGGAAGTTTGCACTGTAACGAATGCCGATATATCCACAACTTTGTGGATATACAGGTGTTGGCGGTCATTGTAAAAATAACACTGCAAGTCCATGGAGATAAATGATATAAAAACATTGATGATTGATGTTGGATATATTTCCAAACATTATCAAGAAATGACCAAAATCACAGGTGAAGAATTTAACGTATTTAAAACTCTTGGACTTCAATCGTCCGAGGTTAGGCTTCACTCTGCTATATTGACAGATTTGTTAAATCCATTAGGTTCACATGGGCAAAATGATTTGTTTTTAAAAATATTTGTAAGACAGCAAGAAATTACAGATTTTGACACCAAATCTGCAATTGCTGTATATGAAAAGAATACTGGTTTTATTAACTCTGATTACACAAAAGGTGGTAGGATTGATATTTTAATCACAGATAAACACAATAAGCATATAATAATTGAAAATAAGATATATGCTGGTGACCAGAAAAATCAATTGCTTAGATATTATAATTTTGATAGAGAAGCTCATTTATTTTATCTTAACTTGTTTGGTGTTAAACCTTCAGAATTTAGCACAAATGCTACAATACCTGAAGACCAATACAAGATAATTTCATACAATTATGATATTATTGGATGGCTGGAGGAATGTAAGAGGGAAGCTGTTTCTCTTCCAATAATACGAGAGACAATTGTACAATATATAAATCTTTTAAAACAGTTAACTAACCAAACTACAGGAGAAAAAATGAAAGATGAAATTAGAAAAGTAATAGCCAATAATCCTGGTTATATTGATTCTATTGAGTTGTGTTCACAGGTAATTCAAACGACTATCAATGAAACTAAAACTCAATTTATGGATTTGTTTGAATCATTATTTCCTTCTCAAATAATATATTCTGACAATGAGGTTTCAATTAAAGTTCATTGGGGTGAGGATGGGGACGGAATTTATTTTGGATATCAGGTGTTTAAAGGTGAAGAAAATATTAGTAATTCCGACATTGGATTAAAATACGGGGAAATAATGAGAGAAATGGATAGTGAGATTCATTCTAGTCCTTGGCATTTTGCATGGTTTAATCCAAATCCCTTTAAACGTTATCAAAGATTTGAGCATTTAGATAAAAAGGATATTTTCAAAATAAATTCTAATACTGAATATTTAAAGATTTTTATCATGGGGTTGATTCAATATGAAAATGAGCTTAGAAAAGAGTTTTTAAGCCGATTTGACAAGAAAAAATAACAACGAACTGCTAATCAAGTAGCCCACCCCATCAGCAAACGCTAACAGGGAGAGACTCTCACACCACCGTACATACGGGTCTCGTATACAGCTGTTCGTCAGTACCGGATTTTGCCGTTTGACTTCCTTCACTGCATCCCTCACGGAAAACCAGTTTGTCACTTGCTAATACTTCGGACACGACTCCGCGTATAAGGGATTTACACCCTCTGGACAATTTCACTTGTTGTTTTTATGCTTACTAAAGTTTATTTGTATTTTTGAACTTTTTCAACAGCTTTCAACAAGTGTGCGCTGCTTATGCAGGGCACACACACGCAATATAAAAATTGGGGTTTAATAGATTGTTCAAGGGTTGTAACTCGCATCAAGTGCAGTGTAGCTTGATAGAGAATCGCTCCGGACTCCCCAACTTTTCATATTGCCACCGTTGGCAACAAGTGTAAAAATACAGACGACCAGACAGATACAATATTAATAAATTGAAAATAAGAAAGGATATATCTTTTTGATAGGACAGTGCAAATTTGATGGAAATTTATTTTGTTTTTTCTTCCCGCCCGCAATAAAGAAACCCCACCCACATTGCAGCACATTTTTCAAAATTTATTTTACATTTGCAAAAAATAAACTAGGGGTGCCTAACTTTCAGGCTGAGATCATACCCTTTATACCTGATCAGGATAATACCTGCGTAGGAAAGTAAGAGAAATCAATAATCCTAATGTTATTCTCCCCTGTTTATTTAAATTATCAAATTAATAAACAGAAAAAATGGAACAAATTGTATCTGCGGGGATTGTTGATTCCTATTTTAAAAAACTTAAAGAAAATTTATCGGTCGATGTTGCAATTGTTGGAGGTGGCCCTTCGGGCATAGTAGCATCGTATTATCTTGCTAAAAAGGGTTTAAACGTTGCATTATACGAACGTAAACTTGCACCCGGTGGTGGAATGTGGGGTGGCGCAATGATGTTTAATGAAATTGTCGTTCAAAAAGAAGCCTTACATATTCTCGATGAGTTCGATATCGCTTATAACCACTACGAAAAAGATTATTATACGCTCGATTCGGTACATGCCACATCTGCTCTTATTTATCATGCCACCAAAGCCGGAGTTAAAATATTTAATTGCACAACAATTGAAGATGTTGTTTTTCAGAATAATAAAGTAAGTGGGGTTGTTTTAAACTGGGCTCCTGTACAGCGCGAACACATGCATGTCGATCCCCTGGTTATTATGGCAAAAGCTGTTATCGATGGCACAGGTCACGATTGTGATATTGCCCGAACCCTTGAACGCAAAAACAATATAAAACTAAACACCGAAACAGGTAAAGTAATGGGCGAACGTTCATTATCGGTTGATGAGGCTGAACGGACAACTGTTGAGAATACCAAAGAAATTTTCCCTGGACTTTATGTGTCGGGAATGGCCTCGAATGGGGTTAGCGGAGGCTTCAGGATGGGACCCATTTTTGGAGGCATGCTTCTTTCGGGAAAGAAAGTTGTCGATTTGATAGCCAACAACTTAAGCAAATAAAATGGAAGACTTCGGCATATATATCATCATTACCAATCCTCAACAACCATACACTGCAATTGCTGAAAAATGTGTTTCTCAGGGCATTAAAATGCTACAATTGCGAGAAAAACATCTTTCCGACAAGGAACTGATCAAGGTTGCAAAACAAATTCGCAGCATTACCAAAGGCACAATAACAAATTTTGTTGTTAACGACCGCCCTGACATTGCTGCCATTTGCGATGCTGATTTCTTGCATCTTGGGCAAGACGATATTTCTATTGAGGATGCACGAAAAGTTGTTGGGAATATGAAAATTGGGTTATCGACCCATTCAGTTGAACAAGCAAAAATGGCGCTGGAAAAAAAAACCGATTATATTGGATTTGGCCCTATATATCCAACAAATGCAAAAGCCATACCCGACAAACCCGTGGGTACTGAACAGTTGAAACAAGTATTAGGGTTTGCCACGATACCTGTAGTTGTCATTGGAGGCATTTTCCCTGAGAATATTGAACAGGTAATTGATGCTGGTGCAAAAAATATTGCAATGGTGCGCCATTTTATGCAGACCAATGAATTCGACAAAAGGGTACAGGATTTAAACAATTTATTCAACAGGAAAAAATGAGCACTCAACTACAAAAAGCAAAAGAAGGCATTATCACCAATGAAATGCGCGAAGTAGCAGAATACGAAAAAGTCGATGTAAATTGGCTACGAAATGAAATCGCTTTGGGACGGATAGTAATCCCAAGAAACAAAAACCACAATTTTACTGCCCGTGGAATTGGTAAAGGCTTGGCAACAAAAATAAATGCAAATATTGGCACATCGGAAAAGCACTGTAACTTTAATGAAGAAATTGACAAAATGAGGGTGGCAATAAAGCATGGTGCCGATGCCATTATGGATTTATCTACCGGCGGCAACCTTCAACAAATATTGCAACAAATTATTTCACAATCATCGGTAATGATTGGTACCGTGCCAATTTATAGTGTTGCAACGCGATTATTATCCGAAGGCAAAAAAATAGCTCAGCTCGACCCCGAAGAATTATTTGCCGAAATTGAATTACAGGCTCAAATGGGAGTCGATTTTATGACCCTTCACTGCGGGGTTACAAAATCGTCGCTTTCGTTTTTAGAGAACGATGAACGGGTTTGCGGTATTGTTAGCCGGGGTGGCGCATTGTTAAAACGATGGATAGTGGATAACAATGCCGAAAACCCATTGTATGAACAATATGACCGGATACTCGAAATATGCCAGAAATATGATGTCACCATAAGTTTAGGCGATGGGTTGCGACCGGGTGGTGGCGCCGATGCAACCGACAGGGGACAAATTGCCGAATTATTAATTCTTGGAGAGTTAGTCGATCGGGCAAGGGAGAAAGGCGTGCAGGTGATGGTTGAAGGTCCAGGGCACATGCCTTTCGACCAAATTGAACTAAACATGAAACTGATGAAAAGACTTTGCCACGATGCACCTTTTTATGTTTTAGGCCCTCTTGTTACCGATTCGGCACCTGGCTACGACCATATTGTGGGCGCAATTGGAGCTACCGTAGCGGCCATCCACGGGGCCGATTTTCTTTGTTATGTAACTCCTGCAGAACATTTATGCCTGCCCAATATTTCCGATGTAAAAGAAGGAGTTATGGCAAGTAAAATTGCAGCCCATAGCGCCGATATTGTGAAAAACATCAATGGTAGTCGCCAGCACGATTTTATAATTTCGAAAGCGCGCCGTGATTTAGATTGGGATACAATTTTCGCCAATGCACTCGATCCGGAGTTGGCAAAAAAGAGGAAAATGGAATCGGAAAGTAGTGACGAAGACCATTGTACAATGTGTGGTAATCTGTGTGCCGTGAAAAACGATAAAAATTGCTGATGGATTATTTTTTAACTATTGCAGCTTCTGACAACAGCGGTGGAGCAGGCATTCAACAAGACATAAAAGTAGCACACGAATTGGGTTATTGGCCGCTTTCGGCTATTACCGGCATTACAGTGCAAAACTTTAAACATGTTTTTGATGTTCAAGCCTTGCCCCCCGCTATGTTGAAATCTCAAATAGAACAGTGCTTCCTGTCGTTCCCTGTTAAAGTTGTTAAAATTGGAGCCATATGCAGCAACTATAACCTGCTGGTTATTGCCAGTTGTTTAAAGCAATTTCCTCAAAAACATGTAATCCTCGATCCGGTTCTATCTTCTACCGGCGGGGTACCTTTTCTAGATAAACCGTCATTAAATGTTTTACAAGAAGCATTGTTTCCGTTAACAGAATTAATAACCCCTAATAAACCCGAGTTTGAACTTCTCACAAACCATAAAATCAATTCGATTGATGAAGCGATAGAAATAGCAACAGAAAAATGCAAGGAATGGGACACCTCAATTTTATTAAAAGGAGGACATTTTAATGAAACACTGATTAAAGAGGCATTGATTACCAAAACAGACGTTTACCGTTTTGAAAAAAAGCGAGAAACATTTTCATACAGTCATGGTACTGGCTGCACACTTTCATCGGCACTTGCATGTTATATTGGTAGAAATATATCACTATATGATTCATATTTATTATCTTCGAAATATCTTATTGATTTTTATGATGAATTAAAAATTAAAATATCAAATTAGCCAACCCTATTTGCAAGCACATTGCCAAAACCCCACGAACCAACGCTCAAACCAAAGCTTTATCAAAGAGCTCGCAAATGCCAGCCCGAGAAACTGCCTTTCAGGACGGTTTTAGGATTGCCCACGCTAAAAAACAAAATAAATTTGTGCTTTGTGGATAGGTTAGCTCAGATTGAAAATGACTTGAAAATGAAATCTAAATAATTGACAGACTGGCAGAAATGAATGAACACCAATTGCCAATCAAGTAGCCCGCCCCACCAGCACACGCTGACAGGGAGAGCCTCTCACAC
>Ga0074193_1002712_pt1 | contig 15151 bp, 24 predicted proteins | sample EPASupsiteHSE605_FD_64523 | JGI IMG/M metagenome (GOLD analysis project Ga0074193, IMG submission 64523) | Bioremediated contaminated groundwater from EPA Superfund site, New Mexico - Sample HSE6-05 | ecosystem: Environmental > Aquatic > Deep subsurface > Groundwater > Contaminated ... | reverse complement strand
TTATGAGGGTAGTGACATAGCAACAGCAAAGCCAAGTGTTGATGAAATGCAGGGTATCCCACACCACCTTATCAGTTCTATAAGCAGAGATTGCAATTTCAGCGTAGCAATGTATAAGGAACTTGCATCAAATACTATAGCAGACATTATAGCAAAGGGAAAAAGAGTGATTCTTGTTGGAGGCACAGGGCTTTATGCACAGGCGCTGCTTGATAATTTAGAGTTTATAGATGCTCCAAAGAATGATGATATAAGGCAAAGTCTTTTAAACAGATTAGAAGACCAAGGAATAGAAAGCTTGCTTGTTGAGCTTGAAAAAATAGATTCTGAAACAGCAAAAAATCTTCATCCTAACAATCAAAAAAGGATAATAAGAGCACTTGAGGTGTATTACACATCGGGGCAAACAATGTCACAGCAAGTGCAGAATTCCCGTATTAATCCGTCACCTTACGACGTGTGTATGATAGGACTTGATTGTAAGGATAGGCAAAAGCTGTATAATAGAATTAACGAGCGGGTAGACATGATGCTTGTTAATGGACTACTAGAAGAAACAAGGCAGTATATGAAAGAGGTACATAAATCCACTGCAAATCAGGCAATTGGATGCAAGGAAATTGCACAATATTTAAGCGGAAATGTAACCTTGGAGCAGGCGACAGAAAAGTTAAAGATGGAAACACGCCGATATGCCAAACGCCAGCTCACTTGGTTTAGAAAAGATAAACGAGTAAATTGGTTGTTTGTAGATGAGGTTGAAAAATTTTCACAGATTGTAAGTCAAGCTTGTAAAGTGATAGATGATTCAAAAATTTTTGGAGGTTGATATAATTTGGATAATAGTATTGTTGCCAAAAGAGTAATATCAGCCCTGTGTGCCGTATTTTTGCTTATATATATAGCTTATCAGGGATATATGATGGTTTATAAGCCTGTTAAGACGGAAACAGCTTATGAATATACAATTTATGATACGGTGCAAACCAAAATTTTTGTTATTCGTGATGAAAAATATATTGCAAACAATGCAAAAGGAACTTTCGTGCCTGTTGTTGAGGATGGCAAGCGTGTTTCAAACGGGCAAGAGGTTGCAATAGTTTTTGCAAATACACAGGCGGCTTCAAACTACATAAGAGTTAAAGAACTTGAGGAAAGCATAGACCGTTATAAAACTCTTGCAAGCCAAGCAGAGAGTTACGCAATTGATTTGGATACAGTCGATGATGAAATAACCTCCAGACTTTTTTCATACATTGACACTATTTCAACAGGCGAGTTGGATAAACTAAAAAACAGAAGTGATGCACTGCGTGACAAGATTATAACGAGGCAAATTGTAACAGGCAAAACAATAGATTTTGCATCCAAAATATCTTCGCTTCAAGCACAGCTTGCAAAGCTAAAAGAAAAGGATTCAGACTATCAAAGCATTTCAGCAACACAGGCAGGTTATTATATTAATGGAATTGATGGTTATGAAAACACCATTCCGTATGAAAATGCAACTTCATTAACTGTTAATGATATAGACAAGGCACTTGAAACAACTGCAAGCCAAATACCTCCAAACGCAATGGGAAAATTAGTTAACAACTTTGACTGGTATATGGTGTGTAATGTAAATAGTAATAGTATAGGAAATATGAGCATTGGTGATAAAATTAAGGTTTTGCTTCCGTTTGCATCAGTAAGTGAGGTGATGGCAGAGGTTGTAACAATTAACGATACAAACTCTGAAAAGACGGCATTGGTTTTAAGATGTAATCTTATGGATTCAAACCTTGCAAATTTAAGAAAAGAGAATGCAGAACTTGTGTTTGATCAGTACAAAGGATTTAAGGTTACCTCCTCCGCAATAAGAGTAAACGAAAAAGGTGAAAAGGGAGTTTATGTCCAAACAGGAAATATAATAACCTTTAAAAAGGTTGAAGTTCTCTATTCTGGCAAGGATTTTTTACTTGTTGGTAACAAGGATGGTTCAAAAGGATATATAAAGCTTTACGACAATGTTGTGGCTGAAGGGACTGATTTGTACGATGGAAAAATCATTGGTTGACCAAAGATTTTATAATATAGATGAAAACTTAAAGAGAATAAGAGAAAACATTGAAGAGGCAGCACAAAAAAGTGGCAGGGAAGTTAGCGATATTAATTTAATGGCAGTAACCAAAACAGTAGAGCCAATTTTTATAAACCATGCAATCGAAAATGGCATAACACTGATTGGTGAAAATAAGGTTCAAGAGTTTCTGTCTAAAAAGGATGAATTAAAGTTTGAAAATTGTGATGTTCAGCTTATTGGTCATTTGCAGACAAATAAAGTAAAGCAGATTATCCCATATGTTTCGATGATACAATCTGTAGACAGTTTGCACTTGGCACAGGAAATTTCTAATCAGGCAAAAAAAGCTGGAAAAATAATGGATGTTTTGCTTGAGGTAAATATTGGAAATGAGTATTCAAAGTCTGGCTTTGAAGTAGCCGCAGTTCATGATGCATGCTGTGAAATAGCTCAATTAGAGTCAATAAGGATAAAAGGTCTTATGGCTATTCCGCCAATTTGTGATAATAATGCAAAAAGTCAGACATTTTTTTCAAATATGAGCAAACTGTTTATTGACATAAGGGATAAAAAATTAGATAATGTATATATGGATATTTTGTCGATGGGTATGTCAGATGATTATACTGCGGCAATCATGGAAGGTTCAAATCTAATAAGAATAGGTTCCGCACTTTTTGGTGCAAGAGTATACAACTGATTTTAGGAGGACGAAAAAAATGGCAAATTTTTTTGATAAGGTAAAAAATATGATTGGTGTATCAGATGAGGAGTATTATGACGGATACAACGATAATGATGAGTTTCTAACATATAAAAACGAAGAAATGGAAGAAGATAGATTAGCACCTCAATCCAATGGCCGTCAGAACAAAGTTGTGAACATACATACAACAGCACAGCTTCAGGTAGTTCTTGCAAAGCCAGAGCGTTTTGATGATGCAAGTGCAGTTGCAGATCATCTTAATGAGAGACGCACAGTAGTTCTTAACCTTGAGTCCGCAAACAGAGATGTTGCACGCAGACTTGTAGACTTTTTGAGCGGTGTTGCTTATGCAAACGGCGGACAGATAAAGAGAGTAGCAAACAGCACATTTATAATCACACCTTATAATGTTGATGTTATGGGAGACTTGCTTGATGAGCTTGAAAGCAGTGGGATGTTCTTTCAATAATTATTGACAAATACATCTGGCACACCGTGAGGATGTGCCTGATTTCTTAAATAAATTTAGTTTACTTTTTTCGTATACAAAAAGGAGTGAAGTTAATTGTTAACACCTAAACAGCTTAAAAGTTATAGTTTTCAGTCAGTTGGCAGAAATGCTTACAAATCAACAGATGTTGATACATATATGTCAGAGGTTTATGATTCATACGAGCAGATGTTTCGTGAAAACGGTGAACTTGTAAAAAAAATCAGTCTTCTTGCGGACAAGCTTGCAGAATATAAAAATGATTCTGACAATATTCGTAATGCTTTGCTCACGGCTGAGAGAATGAAAGATAAAATCATTCAAGAGGCAGAGGATCAGGCAAGGGAAACCATAGCAGAAGCAGAAGAAAAGGTAAAAACCGTAATAGAGGCGATTAATGAAAAAACTACAGGTGTTATGGAAAAGGCAACAGCGAATGCTGAGTATGTTATTTCTGATGCCCAAAGTCAGTCAGATGAAATTTTAAAAACAGCACAAGAAAATGCAACTAAACTGCTTTCAAAAGCACAGAAAATATATGATGAGCAGATGGTTATGATTAAAGAAGAAACAGAGAGAGAAAAATCGGCACTGGAGAAACTGAAAAAAGACTCCACACAGCTTCGCGATTCTTTAAGCAGAATTTACGCAAAGCAGCTTGAAATGATAAATGATATTCCATCTTTTGAGGAATATGAAACACTAATTGATGAATCAATTGAAGATTTTTCGGATTTTGATTTTTTAGAATCAAAATATAATGATGATGAAGAAGAAAAAATATTAGCAGACTTTATTAGTGAGAACGAAGAAGAAACTGAACAAATTTCTGATGACTCCCAGATAGATGAATACATATCCTCTGAAAATTTTGATGAAACCTCAGAAGAAAAGGAAGAATCAAATGAAATAGAAGAAGACATCGATGAATATATTAATGAAGAGGAAGATGACTACATAGAATATGCACCTCTTGAGTATATAAACGATGAGGGAAAAGAGGATAATTATAATGATAAAGATGATAATTCAGAATATCATAGCGAGGATGAAGAACAATATAAAGAGCAAAAAGAAGAAAATTATGAAGAAGACTATGAAGAAGATTCTGGAGAAAGTGTAACAGATTTCAGAGTTAACATCGAAGAGTTTTATTCAGAGGAAGAGGATGAGGATGTTATTACTCTCAAAAACTTCTTCAAAGAAAGTGAAGTCAAATAAAACTTGTAATTAGGAGTTGGATAAATGACAGGAGCAATCACTGTTGCTGTGGCTGTCTTACTTATAGCTATTGATCAAGCAATAAAGTTTTTTGTAAATGCGCAACTTCTTCCAATTGGTACGGTAGAGTTTATTCCGGGTGTTGTTCGTTTCAGATATGTTGAAAATACAGGTGCAGCTTTTGGGATTTTTCAACAAAAAACGAGTTTCTTGATTGTTATGACTATTATTGTTATGGCAATTGGTTTCTATGTTTTATTTTCTCAAAAGTTGAACGGAAAAATTCAATATTCAGGAGTGGCTCTTATTCTCTCTGGTGGAATTGGCAATCTAATTGATAGAATAGTACGCCACTATGTAATAGATTATATTGAATTTACATTTATTGATTTTGCTGTCTTTAATTTTGCAGATTGTCTTATAACTATTGGTGCAATATTAGTTATAGCAAGCCTTATAAAAGAACTGATAAATGAGTCGAAAAACAAAAAAGAGCAGGAGGCAAAAAATGTCTGACGTATTGTTTTTTAAGGTTCCACAGGAGCTTGACAATGAGCGTATAGACAAGGCGATTGTTCTTCAAATTGACTCGATTAGCCGTAACTCTGTTCAAAAGCTTATTGAGCAAAACGCAGTAACGGTAAACGGCAAAGAGGTCAATAAAAAATATAAGGTTAAAATAGGCGAGGAGATAGAGGTAACTGTTCCAGAACCGCAAGAACTTGATGTGGTACCACAGGATATACCTTTAGACATACGCTTTGAGGATAACGACTTACTTGTTGTCAACAAAACAAAGGGTATGGTCGTACATCCCGCAGCAGGGAATTTGAACAATACGTTGGTCAATGCCCTGCTTTTTCATTGCAAGGGCAGTTTGTCTGGCATAAACGGTGTTATCCGTCCGGGTATAGTTCATAGGATAGATAAAGACACAAGCGGTCTTTTAATAGTTGCTAAAAACGATACTGCACATGTTGGGCTTGCACAACAGATAAAAGACCATTCTTTTACCAGAGAGTATAGAGCAGTTGTGCACGGCAATTTAAAGCAGGATAATGGTACAATTGATGCACCAATAGGCAGAAGTAAGAATGATAGAAAAAAGATGGCAGTAACCACTGAAAATTCAAGAAATGCTGTGACACGCTATGAAGTGATTGAAAGGTACAATGGATTCACATATATTAAAGTAAGGCTTGAAACAGGTCGAACGCACCAAATAAGAGTGCATATGGCATACATCGGTCATCCTGTTGCTGGGGATATGGTATATGGTCCCAAAAACACACCAACAGAGCTTAAGGGGCAGTGCTTGCATGCAGGTCTTATTGGTTTTATACATCCTCGAACAGGAGAATATATAGAAATTTCAAGCGAACTTCCCTGTTATTTTGATAATTATTTAAACAAGATAAAAAGAAGATAATTAAAGGGAGAAAAAATTTATACACTCTTTTAGTTTACCAGCATTATTTGTATCTTTAGGTATAATTATAATTTTTATTGCTTTTTAGTATTTATTGTTAAAAAAATCTAATAATTTATTAATAGAATCTTTTTGTTTTTTTAGGAGGAAATATGGAGTTGGATTTGAAAAGGCAGTTGCAAATCAATGCCTGTAAAGCAAGAATGGGAGTAATAGAGGGCACTTTTAGTGCACAGTCAGGTCATCCTGGTGGCTCATTGTCTATAACAGATGTTTTAACATACCTATATTTTGTTGAAATGAATGTAAATCCACAGGAACCCAAGTGGGAAAATAGAGACCGCTTTGTATTGTCAAAGGGTCACACTGCACCTGCACTTTACAGTGTACTTGCACTTCGTGGATTTTTTTCGTTTGAAGAGATAAAAACACTTCGTAAGAGCGATTCAATGCTTCAAGGTCATCCAAGTATGCATATGACGCCAGGCATTGATATGAGCACAGGCTCACTTGGTCAGGGCATATCTGTTGCAGTTGGCATGGCTCTTGGTGCAAAGCTTGCAAATAAAGATTATAGAGTATATACAGCACTTGGCGATGGTGAAATTCAAGAGGGTCAGGTTTGGGAGGCAGCAATGTTTGCATCAGCAAAAGGTCTTGATAACCTCGTTGCCGTAATTGATAATAATAATCTTCAAATAGATGGTACATTAGAAGAAGTTAACTCACCATATCCAATTCCTGAAAAGTTTGAGGCATTTGGTTGGAATGTAATAAAGATTGACGGACATGATTTCGATAGCATTGATTCAGCATTCAAAGATGCAAAGCAAATCAAAGGAAAGCCAACAGCGATTATTGCAAAGAGTGTAAAAGGTAAAGGCGTATCATTTATGGAAAACAACGGCTCATGGCACGGCAAAGCAACAAATTCAGAACAATATGAGCAAGCAATGAATGAACTTAAAAACACACTTTCAGAGTTGGAGGCATAAGAAATGGCAGAAGTAATAAAGGCAGCAACTCGAGATGGTTATGGCGATGCTTTGCTTGAGTTGGGAAAAACAAACGACAAAGTAGTAGTAATGGACGCTGATTTAGCAGGAGCAACAAAAACAGGCGTTTTCAAAAAAGCATATCCAGATAAATTTTTTAATGCAGGTATAGCAGAGGGCAACCTTATGGGCGTTGCAGCGGGACTTTCTCTTTCAGGTTACACAGTATTTGCAAGTTCATTTGCAATGTTTGCAGCAGGTAGAGCTTTTGAGCAAGTAAGAAACTCTATTGGTTATCCTCATCTTAATGTCAAGGTAGCAGCGACTCATGCTGGCATATCGGTTGGTGAGGATGGTGCAAGCCACCAGTGCTGTGAAGATATAGCTCTTATGAGAACTATTCCAGGTATGGTTATAATTAATCCTGCTGATGATGTTGAAGCAAAAGCGGCAACTATAGCAGCATCAGAGTACGATGGTCCTGTATATTTACGGTTTGGTCGCTTGGCAGTACCAAGGATTTTTGACCAAAACACATACAAGTTTGAGTGGGGCAAGGGCAAAAAGATTAGAGACGGTATAGATGTAACAATTGTTGCAACAGGACTTATGGTTAACGAAGCACTCACAGCAGCGGAAATGTTAGAAGTTGAGGGTGTTTCTGCCAGAGTAATCAATATTCATACAATTAAGCCACTTGATAAAGATATAATAATGGAAGCAGCCTATGAAACAGGTGCTATTGTAACAGCAGAAGAGCATAATGTGATTGGGGGACTTGGCGGAGCAGTTAGTGAGCTTGTTTGTGAGAAATTCCCAGTTCCAGTGCTAAAAGTTGGTGTAAATGATACGTTTGGTCGTTCGGGTCCTGCAAAAGAGCTTTTGGGTATTTATGGACTTGATTGCAAACACATAGCAGAAAAGGCAAAACAGGCAATAGCATTCAAAATAGTCCCGCAGATAAAAAACTAATAAATAAAACTTAAATTTGCTTGTTAAATAAAGAGGTTCTATATCAATAGATAGAGTAGACCGAAAAATTAAAATGCGTATTAGAGTGATTGCGGTAGAGCAATCACTCTTTTTTATTGACAGATGCACTAATCTGGTGGGTTATTCTTTATTGCATTTAAAATATGAGTGAAATAAGATTTCTGAATTATCTAAATTTTTGATACCCATATAAGGTTTATTTGAATATCTTAATTTTTTATGCACTATTAATTATGCCGAAATATTAGTAATAGAGCAAGTAAAAACAGGTTAATAAAACACCTTCTTTTGAATCAAAAAGCACTTAAACAGCTTGATTTTATAATAACGATAGTATATAATCATTAAGGCATATATTAACGGGGTGTGGCGAAGTTTGGTATCGCGCTTGGTTCGGGACCAAGAGGCCTCGAGTTCGAATCTCGACACTCCGACCAACTAAAAAAGCTCGTAAATGCTTATAACTAAGGCATTTACGAGCTTTTTATTTTTAAATATTTCATCGAACAAATGTCCTCAAACGGCATAAAAATACATCAAATTGATAATAATTGTCGTCAAATTTGTCGTCAGATTTTCGAACATTTGTATTAACCGATAAGCTCTTTATTTACATATTTGTTTAGAGCCTTCTTTTCTTTATCTTTTTTAACTTGCCTGATGTGAGTATAAATATCACGAGTAAGTGCAATGTCGGAATGGCCCATTAAATACTGTGCAGATTTTTCATCAACACCCGCTTCAAACAATACAGTAGCATACGCATGCCTCAGCTGATGTGGAGTGACTTTTATTTCAATTCTTTTACAATAGTTATCCCATTGTGTTCTGAATTGAGATGGGGTATAAGGCGTCTTAGGATCGAATGCAAAAATATAATCATCTGATTTTGCCTTTATCTTTTTCTTGTATTCTATTAAAATATCGCACAAAGAATCCAACAAGAAGATTTCACGCACTCCTGCAGATGTTTTTGTTCTGTGATGTAAAACGGACTTATTGTCTTCGTACGCAATAATTTTAGATACTGATATAGCTTTTGTTTTAAAGTTGATGTCCTTCCACTGAATTGCAAGTGCTTCACCACGCCTGCAACCTGTGAATAACAAAAAGTATGGCAACAGGCCAAACTCTGAATTAACATTTGCTATTATGGTTTTAATCTCTTTATCAGAAGGTAAGTTCCTTTTTGTGGATGGAAGATTTTTAGGAAGTGTAACTGATTGAACAGGGTTATGCAAATCCTGAATTTTCATCTCAACAATGCCATAGTTAAATATCTGGTTTAAAACTGTCTTTTGAGTTTTGACGACCTTTGCAGAATATCCTCTTGACTTTAAGTCTTCTAATAAATCTTTAATATCTATTGGTTGGATTTCAGTTATCTTTATTTTTTCAAATTCTTTCATGGCAGTTTTATATGCAGGATTATAGCAGACCTGAGTTCCGTATGATATTGTTTTAAAGTGTTCCTCTTTCCAATTCTCAGCAACATCTTTGAAAAAAGGATTGTTTGCTAATGCACATTGCTCTTGATATTTTTTAATATTGCTTGCAAGTTCAAGTTGGTCATATCCATAAACAGATTTTCTGACCTCAACACCATCTATAATAACTTTAATCTTTTTTTCAAGTCTGCCATCAGTTCTTGCGGATTTTGATTTTCTTGCCATATAATCACCACCTATTTATTAGTATGTAATATTAAACATATCAGATTACTGTCCGATTGTTCGTACTTAAAAGGTGTTGCCAAAACATAAAATTAGGTGTATAGTAAATCTTATAGAACAAATGTTCTATAAGAAAGGAGACGTACATGAATTCAGAAGAATTTATTAAATTGGCAGAGGGGATAGACAAAACAAAAATAATTGAATACCTTACTTACCTTGCAGAAACTTTAAAAACTCAATAGCTTGTTTTTGTTTATCTTCGGGAAGGCTGTTATATAAATCTTCTATTTGAGAATCGAGTTCACTATTATTAGTGGACTCTTTCTTATCCCATCCCATAAGATATGCAGGTGTGGTATGTAAGGCTTTTGCCAAAACATTAACCTTGCTAAGAGGTATGTTCTTAATAGCTCCAGTTTCATATCTCTGTAAGGTGGATTTGCTCATACCTGTTAATACGGCCAATTCCTGATAACTAAGTTTAAGGTTTTCTCTAAGTTGTTTTATTCTTTCAATAATCAACTGGATGTTTTGCTCTTCATTAAACATGTCACACACTTCCTTTTATCTTATTATACAGTATTTAATCATAAAATCAATCATAATTTTTCATTTATGCAACAAATATATTAAAAATGTTGCATAAATGGGTTGACAGTATGATATATAGAGTGTATGATGAAATCATCCCAAATGTGCAACGAGGTGATGAAATGATTAATACAAATAAGCTTAAAGCGTGTATGGCTGAACAAGGATACAATATAAATAAAACAGCCAGTGCCCTTAATATGTCTGTTCCCACATACAGTAGAAAACTCAATAATAAAAAGGATTTTACAATTAGTGAAGTTCTTAATATTTGTAATTTATTTAAAATTACAAATCCTTGTGAAGTTTTTTTGCCCGAACTGTCCCAAATATGCAACGAATAATGGAAGGAGCACATAATGAAGCAATTAAAAAGCATCTATATCTTATTGGTAAATATAAAAAACAGTTTAGAAACTCAAAGTAATCTGCTTCAACATTTAATTAAAAAGTTTTGTATATTTGCCAACAGTTTTAACAATGAAGGTCCACAACTTTGGTGCGGAGATAGAATTGATGAGCTTGAAACAATAAAAAGCCTATATGCACTTGATGATGATGTAATAAAGCAAATTCTTAATATATTCACTTTAGATAAATCCCAAGAGTTGAAGGACGATATTAATAGTCGTTAATACTATTGCAATTATTGAAATGATTATGGGGGCTCGTCTATATATACAGTTATTATTACGCCATATTAAATACTTTTTTCCATCATCGTTAATACTGTATTTCCCATTATAAATAGGGTTACCAATATCGTCATATCCATTAAAGCACTTATTAATTAATTTAGCCTTTAACAATACTTTAGCAACTTGTTTGTCAATAACAAAAGGGCTATTCCTATTTAGAGTTTTTAATGCTTTAAGTTCTATTTTACTTAAAACTATATTATTAAAATCCGAAGTTGTAATCATGTTACATCACCACCTTAATTTTAATTATAGCCTAATATTATTTAAAAAAATAGCCCTTAAAAATTGTTGATTCCATTAAAAATTTTGTATTGGAGGTATACATATGCCAAGAGAAAAAACAGGAAGGAACGGGATAATGAACGACCCAACAAAAATGATTATTAAGTTTAGACAGTTAGAAAAAGAAAATGCAGAAAAGGCTAAGAGGACAGAAAAAAGAAAAGTGTCAATAAACCCAGATACTTACATTGCAAAAGAAATCTTATATCAAACTGCGATATTAAAATCAATTCAGCATGAAGTAATTACCATAAGGCAATTGTTAGATAAAAAATAAACAGCCAATGGCTGCAACCAATGACTGTTTAAAGTAATTGTAAATAACATAAAAGGAGGTGCAAGCGGTGGATAAAAAAAGATTCGAAGAAATAGAAAACAAAATAATAGAAGTATTAGCAAAAGAAAATTGTACCATCGGAGAATCAAAAAAATTGCTTTATTCAGCAAGCAAAGCAATTGAGAACTCACCTACAGTACAAAATTCAAAAAATAAATGGTTTTAGATTTCTTTGCTATTTAAGTGCGTAAGAGCTTTAGAGTAAGTAAGCAAATATTCCTCGACAATCCTGTTCTTTGGCAGTTTTCGTCAATTAAAGAAGTGACCTTACCTTCCAGAACCTCTTTTATCCACAACATGGCAATATCGTGGGAGCGTTTTTCATTATCGGTCATTATTTTCACCTCCGATCTAATTTCTATTATAAATAGATTAGATGTGAAAATCAATCACAGACATTATAAATCAATTACAGAAAGAAGTGAAACACATGCCAAGAGAAAAAGAAAACTTTAGAGATGCATTGCAAAGAGTTGATGAGGCGTTTCCTAATCGAGAGTTGCTAACCATTAAGCAAGTTTCTGACTTTTTAGGTGTTTGCGAAAGGTCCGTTAAAAAGTATCTTCCAGTAACGCCACTTGGTGTTTCAAAGGTGAAAATTGCACAATTCCTAGTTCAAAACTAAATATAAGGAGTGTATAAAGATGAGAACACGTCAACTACAAATTGGAAACAAAAACATAGTAGGACAAGCCTTAATGGAAATTAGAAAAGCCCAAGGATTGAAAGCCAAGGAAGTAGTAAAGCTGATATCGCAGTCTTGCCCAAACATGGATGAATCAGTGTTCAGCAAAATTGAGGGTTGCCACAGGGGAATAACAGACATTGAGCTTCTTGCGTTCAGCGTTGCTTACAACATATCGGTCAATGACATCTTTAAGATGGCACTACATAAGTAAAGGAGCTTTAACATGTCAAAACAAGAAAAGCTTGCATTAATACTTCTAACTCTTATAGCAGTTTTTGCAACAAGCAGTGTGTATGCTAAGTCAATGCAGTTTGAAAGAGAGCAGGAGCGGGCAAAAGCAATAATTCGGCAGACCATAACTCAGGACAAGCCTCAAGTATTAGCAGTAGAGAAAGAACAAACCTATTACAACATACCTCTTGAAGAGCAGTACCAAGACTTTGTTTTTGATATGTGTGAGAAGTACGATGTGCCTGTTGAAATCGTGTTAGGCATTATGTGTCAAGAAAGCAAGTACGATTTTATGGCGGTATCTTCTGACAAGCAGTGCGTTGGAATAATGCAAGTCAACCGCATTCATTATGATGAACTCAATAAGCAACTTGGTATTACGGACCTTAGAAACCCACAACAAAACATCGAGAGCGGGATATATATATTTTCAAACTTGCTACATAAATATGGCGATTGCCACAAAGCACTTGTATGTTACAACTGTGGTGAACAAGGAGCAAAAGACAAGCTTTCAAGCAAGTATTCAATATCTGTTATGCATTACGCTTCAAGTTTGGAGGTGAAGCAATGCTCAATTGTGCAGTAATCATGGGCAGGCTAACTGCAACACCCGAACTCAAGACAACTTTAAAAGGGATAAGTGTAACCACTTTTACAGTTGCAGTTAACCGCTCCTTTGGAGGAGAAACAGACTTCATAAATGTAGTGGCATGGCGTAACACAGCCGAATTTATAACCCGCTATTTTGAAAAAGGTTCAATGATAGCAATTACAGGTTCGATCCAGACGAGAAAGTATGAGGACGGCAACGGAAACAAGAGAACAGCATTTGAAGTAGTAGCCAACAATGTGAGCTTTTGCGGTTCAAAATCAGAGTCAAAGTTCAATGCAGAGATGCAGGAGCTTGCAAACTCAAGACCAGAATACATATCAACTGCAGGACCAAACGATTTTGATGAGATTGAAGACGATGACGACTTACCGTTCTAAGAGGATTAAACATGAAACGTTCAGACAAGAAAAAAGCCACAGCTCACGGCAATGAGTTGTAGCAAAATATGAAGCCCAGTCAATGACTTCACCTATAAACTTGTATGCATTTATTATAGCATTTTTGTGGGTGAAAGTCAACTTTTTTAGCGAGTTTCAGTCGCTATTAAGACCTTGGTCAAAGTATTAACTTAACGACCATTCACACTTGGAGGTGCTATATATGCCTTACCTGAAAAGAACAGTAATAGCAGGAAAAACAATAGAAGTGAAGAAGTACTTTTCAACAAACTATGGCAAGCAAACAAGTGCTCGTGGAATAAGAAAAGAGCACACACCGGAAGAACAACAAAAAGTAAACGAGCAATATGCCCTGCAAAAACTGCGTTGGCTAATAAACACAAACTTCGGAGAGAACGACATTCATCTAGTAGTTACATACAAGAAAGAACTAAGGCCAGATGTAGAAAAAGCAATGGTGCAAAGGCGGAATATGCTAAGAAGATTCAAAAGAGTTTATGAAAGCCAAGGCAAAGAGTTCAAATACATCATTGTCACGGAGTACAAAAACAAAGCAATACACCACCACATGATAATCAATCACATAGATGTTGCATTGCTACAGGACAAATGGAAGTTTGGAAAGCTAAGGCCAACATATCTTGACGACACAGGCGATTATTCAAAGCTTGCAGATTATCTCATCAAAGAAACAAAAGACATATTCAGTGACAACGAAAACTCAATCAAAAAGCGTTGGTCAGCAAGCAAGAACCTAAAGCCACCAAAGATAAAAAAGCAAGTCATAAAAGCAAACATGTGGAACGACACGCCAAAAGCAATCAAGGGTTATTACATAGACAAAGACAGCATCTACAACGGACAGCATAAATTCACAGGACATCCATACCAGACTTATGTAATGAAACGAATTGAATAGGAGGAATTTTTTTAAATGCCAAAGAAATTGATGTACCCAAGAAACAACATAAACGAAGTAGCAATGTTTTTTGATGATGAAACACAAGAGTACATTCGCTGCAGTAACTTTAACAAAATGAGCGGGCAATACGATGCTGAAATAAGGTTTACAAATCCGCTTGAAGCATGGACAAGTTACCTCGATGCTTTAGATTCAATAGTGAGAAAGCAAATCATGAGTAAATACACACTTGAAGAGTTGGGGCTAACCTTATAAGAAACGGAAAAAGCATTTGCACAGAGTAATTAATATAGAATGAATTATTTATCGATTCCAAGGCATGAATAAAGACATAAGGTTTTTGAAGGGGAAGTAATTCATGACGGAAAAAGAAATCGTGCAAATGTTTTATGAAGGCTACAGTATAAAAAAACTTGTGAAAATTGTTTTGCATGAAGATAAAGTTAGAAAAAATTTCAAGTCGGAGATGCTTACAAGACATGAAGCACTGTTTATTATTGAATCCGCTATTATTGAAAGTTTGAAAAAGGAGCATAAACAGAATTGAAAAACAAGGAGGTAACGCATTACAAATAAATCTTAGTCATGAGCAAAGGCAAGCTTGGCTACAATATTATATCAATCTCTGAAATGACAGAAACTCATCAAGGCAAAGGAGCCATTGCTTGCGATTATTTATCTGTTTTTGGATTGCAAATATTAAGACTCTAAAATTTAATTATCTTCTTTTCGAGTTGACTTACCCAACAAATCATAAATAGAACAATAACTAAAAATCACAGTAACAAATAGAAGTATTGCAAAGATAAT
>Ga0074193_1002709_pt1 | contig 15201 bp, 8 predicted proteins | sample EPASupsiteHSE605_FD_64523 | JGI IMG/M metagenome (GOLD analysis project Ga0074193, IMG submission 64523) | Bioremediated contaminated groundwater from EPA Superfund site, New Mexico - Sample HSE6-05 | ecosystem: Environmental > Aquatic > Deep subsurface > Groundwater > Contaminated ... | reverse complement strand
AATACAGGATGATTTTGATGCCATGGATGGGCAGACTGTAAGAATAGCCGGGCGTATCATGTCCAAACGGCGGCATGGTAAGGCTGGGTTTGCTAATCTGCAGGACTTGTCTGGTGACATACAGCTATATTTCCGCAAAGATGATGTGGGTGAAGAAAAATATGAGGTTTTTAAAAAGCTGGATATGGGCGATATTCTGGGAGTAGAAGGCTTCGTCTTCCGCACGCAGAAGGGTGAGATCAGCGTTCATGTTCATGATTTTACCTACCTCAGCAAATCACTTAACCCGCTGCCTGAAAAATGGCACGGGCTCAAAGATGTTGAACTGCGTTATCGTCAGAGGTATGTGGATTTAATCGTAAATCCTGAAGTCAGAGAGGTATTTATCAAGCGCAGTCGGATTATCAAGGAGATTCGTCAATACCTTGATCAGCAGGATTTTCTGGAAGTAGAGACCCCCATGATGCAGCCTATTGCCGGAGGAGCTGCGGCCCGTCCGTTTATCACCCATCATAATGCGCTGGATATGAGCCTTTATCTGCGCATTGCTCCTGAGCTCTATCTAAAAAGACTGATTGTGGGTGGGTTGGAAAAGGTATATGAAATCAACCGTAATTTTAGAAATGAAGGAATTTCCACCAAACATAATCCCGAATTCACAATGCTGGAGCTTTACCAGGCATATGGCGACTATCAGGTCATGATGAAGCTGACTGAAGATCTGATTTCATCTGTAGCCCTTAAAGTGAATGGCTCCATGATTGCTGACTTTGACGGACAGCAGATAGACTTTACCCCTCCCTGGCGGCGGGTTACCATGCTGGATGCTATTAAAGAACATACCGGCTTGGACTTTAGCCAGATAAAAACCGACAGTGAAGCCCGGGAAGCAGCCCAGCAGCTGAAAATGGAAGTAAACCAAAATGAATCCCGCGGCGAAATAATTAATGAGATTTTCGAGGAGTTCGTAGAGGACAAGCTGATTCAGCCTACCTTTGTATATGGCCATCCGGTGGAAATATCTCCGCTGGCCAAACGTAATGCTGAGCACCCCGAATTTACCGATCGCTTTGAAGTATTCATCATGCAGCGTGAGATTGCCAACGCGTTTTCCGAGCTGAACGATCCTATAGATCAGCGGGGACGGTTCATGAAACAGGTAGAAAAGAGAGCCAGCGGGGATGCTGAGGCACATATGATGGACGAGGACTATATCAATGCTCTGGAATACGGAATGCCCCCAGCCGGCGGCCTGGGAATAGGCATAGACCGCCTGGTGATGTTGATGACCAATTCACCGTCCATCCGTGACGTAATCCTCTTCCCAACTCTGCGCAGAAGAGATTAAAGGGAATACGATAGACGCGGCAACATTATTGGTGAGCGTTAGCGAGCATCAGTAGTACCCGGAGGGTGATTTCGCTGACCCTTCGGGCGCGGCAACCTTAATTGTTTAGTGTAGCTAAACATCAGTAGTCCCCGGAGGGGGATTACCGCAGCAACTTAACAATAATTAAAATTTTAGTAGTATAAAAAGGGTGCTTCCATTTGGGAAGCACCCTTACTTATTGGTAAAAATAAAATTTAAAAATAGTCCGCGATCGTCATATCAGTCCGCGTATTTCCGCGTCTATCGTTCCTATTAATCCGTCTATCGCTCTCCAGTCACCCTGCTTACCAGCCATTCACCGGCCATGATAACCACCAGTGCTCCTAATCCTAACAATGTCCCGGTTAAGAGACCTGCCATGGTACGGTTTACAGAGACCATAACCGCCGTAAATACATGACAGAAGCTGTTGACCATGGAGATGCTGCCCATCATTACCCCAACGCCCAGTACCAGGAGGATAGCATCCTGCTTGAACTTGCGGTACCAGTAGACCATAACAAACAGAGCCGGATATCCGATTAAGAGCTCCTTGAAACGGGGCCGGGCCAGGAAAATGCCCTCCAGTATTTCCCGCATTCTAATTTCCAATGCTGATACAGTTACAACCGCATTGCCGCTGCGTCCCAGGTAATAATAAAAACTGGCGGCACCGACCATAAGCAGCAAAAGAACCAGGTAATTAGGTTTATCCATCAGGAACTTTACCGCATTATCTTTAAAATCAGAGAATCCCACCACAGAGCTGATATAGTTAACAAAGAACAACATAAGCGGTGCGATAAATGCCAGCTTAACCCCGGTGAAGACATAAACGTTCATAATATAACGAATATCCGACAGGCTGGTCACCACCGTATACATACCCAGCGCATTTATTCCCAGAATGATCGCCAGTGAAACCAGGAGCTGCTGCAGATAAGGCTTTTCACGGTTGTTTTTCAAATACATTAACAGCAGTAAACTAGAAAAAGACGGATAAAGGATAGCTGCAGTCAGGGCATACAGCTTGGAGAAATCAGCCCCCAGAACTAAATTTACAGCAGCACATCCTGCTATGCCTAAAAGCAGCCAGCCGGCCAGCCAGGAGGTCTTCAGCTTCGGCCTGAACAGATAGAGCAGATAAAGCGTCCCGGCAAAGAATAGGCTCAAGGCAACCACCATGCGATGGACTGGACCTGGGATTTTACCTGACAACTGGTTCAGGGGCTGATCAATGGTGAACCCCTTGGTCACGATGGTCTCGTGGAATTTAGCAACCATATCTATAGTGTTGTTCAGATTCTGTGAATAGCTGATCTTTTGATCTTTAAAAGGAACCACATATAAAATACGGACACCCCGGTCAATAACCCCGCGGACCCAGCGATAGTAGCGTTCATCAATACTAGTAACAAATTCATCGTTGGTAGTGGAATAAACCCGGTTAATGGGATACCCCGCGGCCGGCATAACTTCTTCCAGACCGTTTTGTTTAACAAATTGCAGCTGGGCCGAGGTCTCAATAATACCTATGGTAAGCTGGTGCTTCTTAACCAGGTTTTCAATCCAGTCCAGGTGGTCTGGTGCTCCGGGGAGTTCATTACCGGCGAAAACCAGGGTTTTAACCCCATAATCAGTAACAGCCCGTTCGATTTCGGTCTGGTATTGAGTATTAGAGCCCGTATTGCTGCCGGGGCGCAGAGTAATATTAAAACCGCTGGCTTTAAGCTGCTTTAAGACCTTCTCGTCAAAGCCCAGGCGGGCGTCCAGATCCTTGCTGACAGGCTTATTCTTATCAGCCGGACTAGCCTCGACATTAATTGGACTTAACTCGGCGTTGATAATGAAATAACTTTTGCCGTCTATTGCAAAACTTATCAATTCATTGGGAAGATAACGTGCGCTCAGGCGCTCTTTTAAAAAAGCAGCCATTGATGGATCGCCGGTGACGACCGCCAGGTTAGTAGGGCTGACAGGTGTTGAGGCGATAGCCTTCATAGCCTCTGTCCATACCTGCGGGGATAAAGTTCTGGTCAGGGAAGAGAAATCACCGTAGGAGGAAACAAACACATCTCCGTTATAAGCCAGATCACGCAAAGTAACTTCATTAACAGCTACAGTTTGAACCCCGCTGTTCTTTAAGCGCAGCATGATATCATTAATATTCAAATTAGCGGAATTTGCCGTCTTGGCGAATTCTTTATAATCAGCCGTTGTTATTACTGCTTTATTTTTGCTTTCATTAGAGGTTCTGAGCTGAATCCCGCTGAAGGACAAAATAAGGGTCAAAACCAGCAAGACCCATAAAAACTTCATGCGGCCCTTCCTCAGTCCATTTTGCATAATCAAAAATCCCCCTTGATTTAATATTTTTATATCAGTGGATAGTGGATAGTGTATAGAGGATAGTTTTTAGGATTGATATACAAAATACATCCTCCATGTAATCAACTTTACGAAAATGTACAATATATTAAACCTATACAAATCAGCGCAAATCATAGATATCACCCTGCGGGTACCACTGATACATGCTTAGCGTGTTATTAAGGTCGCAGCGAACTATACACTATCCACTATCCCCTGTGCCCTATGCACTATCCACTAACTTCTACTCCCCTTTTAGTAAAACAATGTCACGAATACTGCTGAAATATGATATGCCTACATACACACAACCGCTGATAAGCAAAGGAAGCAGAAAAGCAAATCTGCCGCCGAACTCCAGGTATCGGCTGACCAGAATGACTGCCATCATTCCCGCTACCGGTACACCCAGCCGCAGAACGAAGTAGAACAGATCCCTATCCATAAAACTGCCGATCTCCCGATGCAGCAGAACCCCCATTATGATCGCATATAAAAGGAGACAAACGGCTGTAGAAGCGCTTATACCAATAATACCTGCAGTTCTGAATAATAAGAAATCCAACACCAATTTTACCACGATACACAGCATACTCACCAGCATAGGAACCTTGAACTTCTTCAGGGCATAATAGACCCGGTTGAAAATTTCCTGGCAGGCATACCCTGCCACACCAAAGCTGTAACCCAAAAAGGCCAATGCGGTCATGGAAGTCGACTTATCGGTAAAAGCCCCGCGCTCATAGACCAAAGATATAATTTCCTGATGATAAAATAATACCAGGACCAGATACGGAAGCAGAATAAATATCAGGATTTTGAAAATAGTGCTCAGAAGGGCGCGAATGCGTTTATCATCCGCATCCAGGCAATACTGCGAAAGACGGGGGAAAACAACGGTAGACATGGCCACAATAAAAATACTGGTAACGGTAACAAAAAGATTGCTGCCGAAAGCAAGCGCAGCAGTTGTACCGGTCTCCAGGTGAGTTGCAAACGAACGGTCAATAATCAGGCATAACTGCAAAAGGGAATTGCCTAATAAGATCGGTGCCAACTGCTTAAACATAAGAACAGTGTGTTCATTCTTAAAATCAATCCTGAAGAAAAACCGATATTTTTCTTTTACCAAAACCGGAAGCTGAATCAGGAATTGCAGAAACCAGCCCAGAGTGGTTACATAACCCAGGAAAATAATATCCTCCCCCTTCAATAACAGAGAGATGATAACCAGCAGGTTGAAAGGGATACTGATGGAAGAGGACAGCAGGAAATAACTGTGTACCTGCAGAACCCCTGCAGCTACATAGGTCAAACTTACAAACAAGAGCGTGGGAATCATGATCCGGGTAAGCAGAACAGCCAGACCGACCGCATCACCGCTAAGCCCCGGCGCAATCAGTTTGGTAATCGCAGGCGCAAACACAATACCGGCCAGGCACAGGAGAGTTGCCCACAGAGTTATTTGGGCAAACAGATTAGATAGATAAAGGTCTCTCTCCTCCCGAGTCTTGCTGTTTATGTAATAAGTTAAATCAGGAATGTTTACTGATGATAAGGCTGTACCGATGCTGGTAAACAAATAACCTGGAAAACTGAAAATAAGCTGGAAAAGGTCGGTCAGAATAGTGGTTCCAAAAATGGAAGCAAACACGATATCACGCGCAAACCCCAGCACCTTTGATATAAAAATGACTATGGAAACACCGATAAAAGTCTTCCCCGTCTTTTGAGTTCCTTTATTCATAAAACAAACCTCACGATATTATAATTAGACAATTAGACGCGGACAACGCGGCACATATATGAATTACGCGGCTATTTTTAATTGTGTAAAGGGGAATGCCCGCGGGAATTTCCCTTTAATAAAAAGTTTCTAATTTTAATCCGAACCAGTTGGAATGAAAATATATCAGCGGGTCTAATACCATAAAATAAAAGTCCGCGAAAGTCATATCAGTCCGCGTCATTCCGCGTCTATTGTCTATCCGTTTCCCCGTTTAATCAGTCCCAGTGCCAGGCGGGCATTTTGCTCAGACTTGCTGCGCATTTCCACTGCCCGGCGGCTGATGTCATCCTGTATGTTTACATCCTCCAGCAGCTTGTTTACCTCGGCTTTCATGCCCGCATAATCCTGCGCCAGAGGCCTGAGATCAAATAACTTTAAAAAAGCATCCACTTTGGGATCATAGGAAATTCCCGCAAATGGAACCCCCCGGCTGGCTGCAAAAATCAAAGCATGCAGACGCATAGCTATCATCAGATCAAGCCGGGCAATAAGGGCCAGATGTTCCTGGCTCTTCAAATTACTATCCAGAACATGTGACTTCTCCCGCATAAGCTTGGCTACCCGCCGGGATTCGCCCATATCATCCGGATAAGCCATGGGAATGAAAATAATCTGATATCCCCCGGAGGCCAAATCGTCCAGGAGCTTGGCCAGCCTCTCCTGATAACCTTCCAGGGCCTGCCATTTGCGCACCGCGACCCCAACCAGCGGTTTATCAGCAACCCCTAGTTTTGTCAGCAGATGATCAACCTTATTTTCATCAGCTGCTCCCGGTTCCAATGAAAATACCGGATCAGCAGTAACCAGCAGGGGAGGACGGGTAACTCCAATTTCATATAAGAACTGACGCGAATCTTCATCCCGAAGAGTAATCAAATCAACCTTGTTCCCGATCAGGCGCATCAAAAGCTTGCTGAAAGAGCGGTTAATGGGGCCTACCCCTTGAGCATAAAAGATTACCGGCTTCTTGAGCAGCTTAGCCATAGCTACCACACTTATATAATAAGGAAGCGAGCGGGCACTGGTAACATCCTGAAAAATACTTCCTCCACCGCTTATCATAAGGTCAGATCCCAATAGTTCACGGAAAACCTGCCCGGGGCTTTTGTGATATACAGCCCTGATACCATGCAGAGCAGAAGTCCTCTCCGGACAACCGGAAAAAACCACAAATTCTGCAGATGGCTGGAGCCTTTTTATAGAAGAGGTTATGGCTGACAGCAGAGCCTCATCACCCGCATTATCAAAGCCATAATAACCTGAGAGGGCAATCTTCATGATCCAGTCCTTTCACTATTTTCGTACAGGCAAAAAACGTGAGCTTACCTTCCTTGGCTTTTTAAAAGTCCGCGAAAGTCATATTAGTCCGAGCCATCACCCTGCGGGTACGCCTGATGTTCGCAAACGCTCACCACTAATGTTGCCGCGTATTCGATGTTTACCCCATTGATTATAACATTCCTGTTAATAGAAGCCTATGATAAATAAGCTGGGATAAAATAACTACGGTACTAATAACTCGGGGTCTGACCCCGAGTTATTGATCCAGGGCTTTAATGACAGAAACCTTCATATATTGACGTAATATTTGGTATATGGACAACTTTTTGACGTGGTGTTAGAATAAGCCTAGATTCTCCGAGGAGGTTTTATTTTATTATGCCCACATTTAGACTGGTTTTCATACTATTGGCAACATGCGGTATAGCGTATTTTTCAATGCCTTATGTAATTAAACTGGCGCATCGTCTGGGGGCTGTAGATCTGCCGGAACAGCGCAAAGTTCACAATAAAACTATGCCCAGGCTGGGAGGTCTGGCTATTTTTTCGTCATTTATCGTGGTAATAGGATTTGCAGTGCAAGTTTCCCTGCCGATTATGGGTATTATGATTGGTGGATGTGTTATATTCCTGGTGGGGATGCTGGATGATATTTACCAGCTGCCTCCCTGGGTGAAGCTGATTGGTCAGAGTATAGCGGCTGCCATTGCCATATACTGCGGAGTGGTGGTAAGTTTTGTTACTAACCCTTTCGACGGCGAGCTAAATCTGGGGTATCTGAGCATACCGCTCACATTTCTCTGGATCGTAGGAATCAGCAATGCCATTAATTTAATCGATGGATTGGATGGTTTGGCTGCCGGTGTTTCCTGTATAGCCGCAGCTACTATTGGATTTGTTGCCTTCGAACAGGGTCAGCAGTCTGTATATATTATAGCGTTTACTCTGGTGGCGGCCATTCTTGGTTTTCTGCCTTATAACTTCCACCCGGCCCGCACATTTATGGGCGATGGAGGTTCCAATTTCCTGGGTTTCATACTGGGATGCCTTGCAGTAATGGGCCTGACCAAGAGCACGGCAGTTATATCCCTGTTCGTTCCTATTGTAATACTCGGTATACCTATTTTTGATACCTTTTTCGCCATAATCAGGCGGATCTATAATAAAGCCCCGATATTTATGCCGGACAAGTCCCATCTGCATCATCGTTTGATGGCTATAGGATGCGGGCACCGGGGCAGTGTATTGATTATCTATGGGATCAGCGGCTTTTTTGGCATGATGGCTATTGTTCTAAACTTCGTAAACAAACCCAAAGCCACCCTGGTCTTGTCAATGCTGCTTATATTAATCGTCCTGGGAGCTGAGAAAATAGGGATGCGCACCGGCGAGAAGACCAAAGAGTCAGTTGAATCCGGAAAATCCACCCTGACCCAGCACTCTTAAAGATTAGCGGGGAATTAATAGACGCGGACAACGCGGACTAATATGACTCCCGCGGACCTTATTTTATGGTATTGGATTAGTTGGTGTATCTTTATTCTTGGGGTCAAACATAAAAGCCTTTACCATTGGGGATTTCCCGTGGGCATTACCAATAGATATAACCTATATGCAATTTAAAATATCCGCGTAGTCCGCGTCTATCGTACCTAAAATCATCCTGGAGGTTTATTATGTCTAAACTGAAATCATTTTTTCGTATTACATTACTCATTACTTTGGTTTTTGGAGTATTCTTTGCTACCGGAGCCGGGTTAGGTAACTTCTTTTTCCCGAGCACAGAAAAAACTACAGATCAGGCGGGGGTAGAAGATAAAGAGAGAACCAATATACTGTTCCTGGGAGTAGATGCGCGTCCCGGCGATACTAAATCGCGCTCAGATACCATGATACTGGCTTCTATTGATCCCGAGCTGAATCGGGTCGCCGTAGTTTCTATTCCGCGCGATACCAAGATTAACGGAACCGCAGGCAGCGGCATGGACAAGATCAACAGTGCCAATATTGTAGGCGGCCCTGAACTAGCTGTCGAAACAGTAGAAGGCCTGATGGGTGAGAACATTGACTATTATGTGGAAATGGACTTTCAGGGCTTCAAAAAAATAATAGACGTTCTGGGCGGAGTTACTATAAATGTTGACCAGCGCATGTACAAGCCCTCAGAAGATATTGATCTTAAACCTGGCGTACAGAAATTGGACGGCGCAGATGCTCTGGCCTTCGTCCGCTTCCGGGGTTACGTTAATGGCGATATAGATAGAACCACTCATCAGCAGGAATTTATTAAAGCTCTGGGGAAAGAGCTCTTGAAGCCTGCAACTATTGCCAAGCTTCCCCAGCTGATAAGACAGGCTGACACATATGTTGATACCAACCTGCGCCTGTCTGATATGCTTAAAATAGCATCATGGGCCCCGGGTTTCAGTTCTGAATCAATTGTTGCCCAGACGCTGCCTGGATATTTTTATGACCAGCGTAATGCTCAGGGAGTCTTAACCCAGAGCTACTGGATAGCAGACAGCCAGCAGGCGAAAAGTCTATTGGATAAGATGATGACCGGTCAGACAGTGGCAGTGTTAGTAGATCCCCCGGCTTCAGCCAGAACTACTACATCTTCCGGGACAAAAGCCAAAACAAAAACTCCGTCTCAATCAGAAATAGACAAAACTAATAAAGAAAGATCCAACCTTCCCAGTGCCGGCCACGGAGTTAAGATATAAGGTGCCAGGCACCTAACTTTCTAACTTTCTAAATTATCAGATTATTAACACCTTCTGTTACGAGCGCAGCGGAAGGTGTTTTTTGTCATTCAATAACTCGGGGTCTGACCCCGAGTTATTGCCCCCACGTTATTCGCGTTAATCCTTATAAAAGTTTAACAGGAATAAACCAGTAATGCGCGTCTATGGGTGTTAAGTCATTGCACATACAAATGACCCCCCCACCAGCAATTTCCAATTGGGTCTTTTCCAGGACAGCAAAATGTTTAATGGAATCTCTGCCGGGATTGGCACTTTTTTTAATCTCTATAGGATATACTTTATGGTCCTCAATAATCAATAAATCGATCTCCCTTTGGTCCTTATCGCGATAATAGCAAAGGGGTGGCCTCTTGCCTTGGAAGTAGTAGCTTTTGATTATTTCGGTCACAACCCAGGTCTCAAAAAAGGCGCCCGACATTGCTCCTGCTTCTAACGTTTCGGCACTCGTCCATTTTGTTAAATATGCGCATAAGCCTGTGTCGAGAAAATACATTTTGGGTCTTTTTAAAAGCCTTTTTAAGGTGTTATTGAAATAAGGCTCAAGCAAGTAAACAATACCTGAGGATACCAATATGGAAAGCCATTGCTTAGCCGTTGGCTCACTTATCCCCGTATCACTGGCTAATGCTGCGTAATTCACCTCCTGGGCAGTCCTGGCTGCTACCGCACACAAGAAACGAAAGAAGGCCAGTTCATCTCCTACCTGCGTTAAATCCTTGATATCTCGCTGCAAATAGGTCTGGACATAAGAAGAGAAAAAGATATCCGTATTCATGTTATTATCGACTATAACAGCAGGCATTCCACCTTTATAGATCTCCCCATAAACCGTTCTTAAATCAATATGATTTGCTTTTTTAATTTTATTTTTGATCACATCAGTATGGGGGATAAACTCACGCTGATGACTTTTTCCCATAATTTCAGCATGTGAGAGGCCCAGTAAATTTACGATTCCAACCCTACCTGCCAGGGATTCACTTACCCCCTTCATTAAATGAAACATTTGAGAACCCGTTAACCAAAATTGACCATTTTTTCGTTCGGCATCAACGATCATTTTAATGTGTGGCAATAGCTGTGGTGCATATTGTATTTCATCAATGAGCAAAGGTGGTGTATATCTTTGAAGAAATAAAGCGGGGTCTGAGGTCGCAAGTTCTCTTACCATCGGGTCATCTAAGCTAACATAGCTGCGTTCATCTCCCCCAAGTTTTTTCAGCATCGTTGTCTTTCCAACTTGTCTTGGTCCGGTGAGCAATACAACGGGAAAACTACTTGAAATATTCAGGATGATCTCTTCGGTAGTTCTTTTGATATACATCCACACCGCTCCTGACTAATATAAAGTATAACTTTATTTTAGTCGCATCATATTCCATTGTCAAATAACTCGGTCAGACCCCGAGTTATTTTTATAAAAAAATATTAAGTAAAATGCAAGATCATTGTCGTTAAATTAGTATATAGTATGTATATGGCCTCTTTACCTGCATTTACCTGTGGAAGAAAAGAGGAAAAAAGGTAATTGAGAAAGAAATTACCGATAATTATAATTAAAAGACTTATTTTTTAAGGATGGTTTTATGTTTGAAAAAATAAAAAGATATATTCTACCTCTTTGCTTAATAACGGTTGCTATATATATTTCCTGTTTTCTGGTGCCGTTGGACAACCAGGCAAGTGCTGCCACCGGAACTGTAAACGGCAGTGTGGTTAATGTGCGGTCTGGCCCGGGAACTCAATACCAGGTAGCAGGAACTCTTTATCAGAACACCAAGGTTGATATAGTGGAGAAGAGCGGCGAATGGTATAAGGTGAAGTACGGTACGTTGGTTGGTTGGCTGCACTCATCCTTGCTTAGCGTTGAACAGTCGGACATAATTGTTAAAGTGATCGAGGAAGTGGTTAATCTGCGTTCCGGTCCCGGTACCAGCTATAATATAGTTGGCCAGGCTCATATAGGGGACAACCTAACTCTATTGGGAACAGAAGGCGAATGGTATAAAGTTAAAACGGCCAGTGGTCAGGAGGTTTACATACGCTCAGATATGGCAGCACCCGAGGATCAGACGGCTGTTACCGTAATGGCAGCGGCCCCACCAGTTACGACTACACAGCCAGCAGCGGGCTCTGCTGCAATCGCGTATAACACACAAACGCTAAAAATAATGCTCGATGGACAGCCCATGTCATTTGAAGTTGCCCCTCAAATTGATAATAATCGGGTTTTAGTTCCCCTGCGGGCTATTTTTGAGGCTATGGGAGCGGTTGTTGAGTGGAATCAGGCTACTCAGACAGCCACTGCAACTCGCGGCGATATTAAGGTGGTATTGCCTCTTAATTCCACTACTCCTACGGTCAACGGAACCGTATGGAAGTTGGATGTGCCTGCCAAGGTAGTTCAGCAGAGAACTCTGGCTCCCCTGCGTTTTGTAGGAGAAGCTCTAGGGGGTACGGCGACATGGGATGCAGCCAACTTTACAGTAATCCTGAACAGCCCATCAGCAATTCCTGTACAATTGGAAGGTGTAAAAATCTCCTCAGTACGTGATGCGGGCGGACTAAAGATAATTATGGAATCAGCAGTTCAAATGGAAACGCATATCAATGGAACCACCGGCAAGGTTATTTATGAATTTACCGATCGGCAGATAGATGGAACCAGTACGCTGAAAGAGTACCTGGGAGCGCAGCTTGTAACTGTCCAGGGTATTAACCAGGGAGACAATGCGGTGGTGGAAATACAGATTCCTACCGGGGTACAATACCAGAGTTCCAGCGAGAATTACGGTAAAAGAGAAGTGCTTACCATCCCTAACTTTATCTCCGGAGTAGAGAGGAAAACCTTTAGCAGCAACGGGGAAAATATCATTATTAATGCCATTGCCCCCATCACATACACTACCAGCCAGAGCGGAACCAAGTTAGAAGTAGTATTTAATAATATGCTGCCTGGTAAAGTCCAAACCAGTTATAACTTTGACAGTAATCTCATAGACAGCGTTGCTTTCCAAAAAAGGACGGTGGGTTCAACTGTTCAAACGGTATTGACTCTCACAACCACCAAAACGGCCAAATTTGCAATTGGATTAAGCAATTATAGTTGTGCCTTAAATATACTATTTGTAGATCAGAGTGAAATCGAGCCGCGCATTCCCATGGTGGTGCTTGATGCCGGACACGGCGGACGAGATCCGGGAGCAAGCGGAGCCAACATAAGCGAAAAAGATGCTAATCTGGCTGTGGTGCTTAAGGCAGGCGAACTGCTAACCCAAAGAGGAATAAAGGTAGTCTATACTCGCCAGGATGATACCTATGTGGATCTGGATCTAAGATCAAGTATGGCGAATCTGTACAACGCAGCCTTGTTTGTATCTGTACACTGCAATGCCAGTACAAGCCAAAGTGCTAACGGTACCGAGACTTATTATTATGCTCCCCTGGCAAATCCGGCCTTATATATACAAAAAGATGACAGATTCGAGCTAGCCAGCTTGTTGCAGCAATCAATGGTCGCTAAACTGGGTCTCTACAACCGGGGTGTAAAATCTGACAATCTTTCGGTCCTGCGGCAGACAACTATGCCTTCGGCCCTGGTAGAGATGGCATTTATCAGCAACCCGACCGAAGGGGAGCTATTAAAACAGCAGCAGTTTAGAGACTTAGCTGCTCAGGCAATAGCCGATGGAATAGAGAGCTATATGAAGGCGAATATTAATACCCAGTAAGTTATGGGCTTGATACAGATATTACTTAACAAGCTCTGGTATGGGAGTTTTATTATAGATGAAGAGCTACAAAAGATGGGTTGTTGCTACTTTAATGGTGGTAATGCTGCCGCTGCTTCTGGTAGGTGGATTCAATTTCTATATAGACCCGCTCTGGAATTTTAATCATGCTAATAAATACAATAACATTCAGATAGCTTTTGATGAGCGGCAGCTGAAGACCAACCGCATACATTTTGGCAGCAACGACTTCAACACCCTGATATTAGGCAGCAGCCGGACCACCTATATGAGTCAATACGATCTGGTGGGCTATCGGGCCTATAATTATGCACTGAGTATAATGCTAATGGAAGATTACTATGATTATGTTGAGTATGCTAAATTAAAAAGCGGTCATGATTTTGACTATATTGTATTAGGGCTGGATTTTTTCGTCACCAATAAAAATATGAAATTAATGAGTGAAATCAGTCCTCCTTCTTGTTATATCGGAAAGTCTAATGAATTCGCATATCGTTACAAAACGCTGTTATCGTTGGATGTACTGGATTACTCGTGGAAGAATTACGATGCATCACGGCGGGGGATACCTCAGACCTTCGATTATGACCGGAGGAATGTAAAAACCTTGAACAGGGTTAGCGAAGCTCAAACCAAAGCTCAGACTGATACCAGTTTAGCCAATTATAAAAACAATATTTATGCTAATTATGAATATAGGGATGTAAAAGGCATACTAAGCAAACTTAAATCACAAAATCCCAATACCAAGTTTATCGTCTTTACTACCCCTGTCAGTCGTCCACTATGGGATTTGATGGTAGGGCAGGGGCTTATGCCCTATTATGAACGCTGGCTGCAGGACAGCGTGGAGGTCTTCGGTGAGGTAGATAATTTTAATTATCCTAATTCCATTACCAGTGACCTGAAGAACTATTATGATGCCAGCCATGTTTATCCTGAAGTCGAGACCCTTATAGCTCATAAAATTATTAACTATCCCGACCCACGCATACCGGAAGATTTTGGTATACTATTAAACAAGGACAATATTAGCTCAAATCTGGAGAGAATTAAAGACAAATCGAAGCTGAATTAGGTCTGCGTCTAAATGTGGCAAACTAATGCAAATTTAAGCAAAAATTCAGGTGGCTTTAAGTTAAAGCGTCTAAACTACTATTATTAATAATCCAGATTAAGCCATGATACAACGAATAACTAATAATTAAACCTTGAGTCCAAGTCCGCGAAAGTCATATAAGTCACCCTGCGGGTACCACTGATGTTCGCGGTGCTCACTATTAAGGTTGCCGCGTTGATCCGCGTCTATTCGTTGTCTATCTAGTCCTATTACATATTGAGGAGTCTATCCATGAGATACATAAATAAGAGAAGGCGGCAGCATTTTCTGTCCCTGCTTTTATGCACATGCATATTATTTCAATTTTCTATATATCCTGTTCTGGCAAATGATCGGTCGGCTGATATCATTGGGTCCAGTCCGCTGCTGGTCAATGACCTGATCACCCCAGGTGGTCTCAGCGGCAAGGGACAGATTGTTGGTATAGCTGACAGTGGTTTGGATAAGGGCAGTATGGTCGATATTCATCCTGATCTGCAAAGTGAGCCCGGGACCATGCCGAAGGTAGTTATGCTGAAATCATATACCGATCGAACCACAGCTGATGATCCCAATGGACACGGTACCTTCATGGCTGCAACTATAGCCGGCAGCGGCAAGGCTTCACAGGGTCAGTACCAGGGCATTGCTCCAGGTGCCAGTCTGTATTTTCAAGCATTACTGGATAAAAACGGCATATTAAAGGTTCCTGATGAAATCGATGATCTTTTCCGTCCAGCTTATTCCGCAGGAGTAAGAATTCATGTAGATGG
>Ga0074193_1002706_pt1 | contig 15206 bp, 15 predicted proteins | sample EPASupsiteHSE605_FD_64523 | JGI IMG/M metagenome (GOLD analysis project Ga0074193, IMG submission 64523) | Bioremediated contaminated groundwater from EPA Superfund site, New Mexico - Sample HSE6-05 | ecosystem: Environmental > Aquatic > Deep subsurface > Groundwater > Contaminated ... | reverse complement strand
GAGAGAGTGCGCCCCCCGCCGTTGCCCGTTGTTCTGCTGCCGATGTAGCCAAAGTTGAAAGTATTGGCGTCTACAAGCTGCACGCTGAAATACCGCCCGTCCGTATCCTTCGGCACGGTAATGACCACTGGTTCGGCCCGCAGATCAAGGCAGGCAAAGGAGTAGGGCGTGTCGCTGTTGGGCGTAATGACCACGGTATCCTTGTAGGTGAACACCCGCGCCCCATTGCGCAGGGCGTTGAAGGGCGCTTTGTACTGCGGGGATTTGGTGTCAACGGAGTATTCATAGGTAACGGCGTAGTGCATCACTATGGGCAGGCCGTAAACAAAACCTTGCGCAGCGATGCTTTCTACCGTAGCGGCATCGGGAAATTTTTTCGGCTGTTGCGCGGCGGGGCTGACCGGGGCGTACAGGATCAAGGTGAGTGCAAGCATCGCTGTAACCCTCATAACCCTGGCGATGCTGAAAACAGGCGAATGGTTTGTCATGATGTCCCCGGTATAGTTAAAGGTCTGAGCGCTGCATTGCAGTTCCGCTCTTTTTGCTTGCACCACAAACCCGCTGAAATCAACTATTCTATTGCATGTGCTGCGCAGCATGGACAAGGCCCCCTCCACTGGCTATTCTGGGTGACAGCGGGGCGCATGGCCCCGGCATAAAACTGTCTGGCGCGGCAACCGCTTGCGGCGATTGCGAGCAGGGAGGAATATGGCTGTCCCCCGTAAGGTTTTGGGCCTTGGCGCGGCTTTGGTTGTGCTGCTGGCTGTTTTTCTGTTGTGGCAGTGGCTGCGGCACGATGGCGATCAGCTTGTGCTGTACGGCAATGTGGACATACGGCAGGTTGACCTGAGCTTTCGCGTTAACGGGCGCATTGCAAGTGTGCTTGTTGACGAAGGCGATGCCGTTGCCCCCGGTCAGGCTCTGGCCCGGATTGACGATGATCTGCTGACTCAGCAGCGCGATCAGGCCGCCGCAGAACTTGAAAGGCAGCAGGCCTCCCTGTTGCGTCTTGAGCGCGGCTACCGCGTGGAAGAAATTGCTCAGGCCCGCGCTGCGGTGAGCGGCTCTGCCGCCCTGGCTGAAAACGCGCAGATCAACCTGAACCGCGTGGCGGCCATGCGCGTTTCCAACGCCATTTCGCAAAAAGACCTGGACAACGCCCGCGCCCAGTACAGCGAGGCCAGCGCCAAGCTGCGTTCCAATCAGGACCAGCTGGACATGCTGCTTTCCGGCTACCGGGAAGAGGAAGTGCTGGCGCAAAAAGCGGCTGTGGCCGCTGCCGCCGCAGCCCTCAATCATGCGGAAATCCAGTTGCGCGATGCAGTGCTTGCCGCTCCGCAAAAGGGCATTGTACTCACCCGCGCCCGCGAGGCCGGGGCCATAGTGCAGGCCGGGCAGACAGTGTACACCCTCACCCTTACCGACCCCCTGTGGCTGCGGGCCTATGTGGACGAACCCAATCTGGGACGCGTCAAACCCGGCATGCCTGTGAAGATTCTGGTGGACGCGGCGCCTGGCAAAAGCTTTTCCGGCACGGTGGGCTTTATTTCGCCCACGGCGGAATTTACCCCCAAGACCGTTGAAACGCGCGAGGTGCGCACGGCTCTGGTCTATCGGCTGCGCGTGCAGGCGCAGGATCCGGAAAACGTCATGCGGCAGGGCATGCCCGTGACCATCATTTTGCAGGATACGCCCGCGCCATGAGCGGCCGCGCCCCCGATGCCCAGGCCGTCTGTCTGGAGGGGCTAGTCATGCGCTTCGGCAAGGGGCGCGAGGCCGTCACCGCTCTGGACGGCGTGAACGCGGTCATCCCCGCCGGGCGCATCACCGGGCTGGTGGGGCCTGACGCGGCGGGCAAAACCACGCTCATGCGCATTATGGCGGGTCTTATGCCGCCAAGCGAGGGGCGCGCAAACCTCTTTGGGCAAAGCCCGGCAGAGCTTATGCGCAGCCAGCCCAACAGCATTGGCTACATGCCGCAGCGCTTTGGCCTGTATGAGGATATTTCCGTCATGGCCAACATGCGGCTGCATGCCAGCTTGCGCGGGCTTGAAGGGGCGGAGCGCGACCGCGTGTTTGAAAAACTGCTGGGATTCACCAGCCTGGCCCCTTTTACCGAGCGCCTTGCGGGCAGATTGTCTGGCGGCATGAAGCAGAAACTGGGCATTGCCTGCGCCTTGCTGGGTTCGCCACGCCTGCTGCTGCTTGACGAACCCGGCGTGGGCGTTGATCCGCAATCGCGCCGCGAACTCTGGCGCATGGTGCAGGATCTGAGTCAGGACGGCATGACGGTTGTGTGGTCCACCGCCTATCTGGACGAGGCCGAGCGCTGCCCCGGCGTGATTATGCTGGACAGCGGACGCGTACTGTTTGCCGGGCCGCCGGAGGAACTCACCGCTCGGGCTGAAGGGCGGGTTTTTCTGCTGCGGGCCGATGTGGGGATGCATAAAAAGGAGCTGGCCCTCTGGACCATGCGCCCCGGCATTGAAGATGCCCTTATCCAGGGCAGCCGCATCCGGCTGGTGCTGGCGGCAAATGCCCCTGACGATCTGCGGCGCGAGGTGTTGGCCCGTGGCGGCGAGGCCGTGTCCCCACGGCTGGAAGACGCCTACATGAGCGCCGTGGGCGGTATCAACCAGAGCCCTTCGCCCTACGGCAAGCTGCACGTGGCCCACAACGGCGGCAACCACTCCGGCATTCAGGGCAGTGATGATGGTCGTATTGGTCTTGCGTCCTCGGCTGCTGCTTCGCAAAATGTAGTTTTGCCCGCTGTTCCCGCTGATTCAGGCCCGACTTTTTCCATCTCGGCCCGCAACCTCACCAAACGGTTTGGCGCATTTGTGGCCGCACGCGATATTTCCTTTGATGTGCGGCCCGGCGAGATTTTTGGTCTGCTCGGGCCCAATGGGGCGGGCAAGTCCACCACCTTCCGCATGCTCTGCGGGCTTTCGCGTCCCACATCCGGCAGTTGCGCCGTGGATGGGGTAGACCTGCTGAGCGCGGGCAGCGAGGCCCGCTCGCGTCTGGGCTACATGGCGCAGAAGTTCTCTCTGTACCCGGATATTCCCGTGCGTGAAAACATCACCATTTTTGCCGAGCTGTACGGCCTGTCCAGGGAGCGGCGCAACGCCCTTTTGCCCGAACTGGCCGAGGCGCTGGAATTGCAGCCCTATCTGCGCAGCCGCACAGGCTCATTGCCGCTGGGGCAAAAGCAGCGGCTGGCTCTGCTGTGCGCCACCCTGCATGAGCCGCCCGTGCTGTTTCTTGACGAGCCGACCTCTGGCGTGGACGCGCGTACCCGTCGGGATTTCTGGAAGCACATTTCCGCCATGACCACAGCCGGGGCAGCCGTGCTGGTGACGACCCACTTCATGGAAGAAGCCGAATACTGCGACCGCATCGCGCTGATCTATCGCGGAGCAATGATCAGCATGGGAACGCCGGACGAACTCAAGGCATCCTGTACCGAGGTGGAAGACCCCACGCTGGAAGAAGCCTTTATCGCCAGCATTGAAAAATACGACAGGGAGCATCCGCAGTAGCCGCCTTGCGCGATTTTTTTGCAAACCGCTGCTGCCGGGAGATACAACCAAGAATCAGGCCCTATGCTACGCAACATCTGGTTACGACAGTTATTTGCCCTTGTGGGCAAGGAATTTCAGCAGATCGTGCGCGATCCTTCGTCCTATCTTGTGGCCGGGGTTTTGCCGTTCATTTTTCTGCTGCTCTTTGGCTACGGCATCACGCTGGATGCGGGCGTGCTGCGGCTGGGCGTACTGAATCAGAGCGGGGGGCGGCATTCGCTGAGCCTTGCGGCGGATTTTGCCCATTCCCCGTGGTTTGCCACGCGGCCAGTGGGCAATATGGCCGATGCCGGGCGCATGATGCGCGATTCTGTGGTGCAGGGCATACTGGTGATCCAGCAGGATTTTGACGAGCAGCTTGAGCGGGGCAGCGCCGGGGCCGTACAGGTGCTTGTGGACGGGTCAGAGCCCAATACCGCCCAATACATCCAGAATTACAGCCAGGGGCTGATTGTGTCCTGGCAGCGCACGGCCTTACCTGATGGCGTTGCAGCAGCGCTGCCCATCAATATTCAGCCGCGCTTCTGGTACAATCCTGCCGCCAAGAGCGTGCAGTTTCTTGTGCCGGGGGCCATCACGGTCATCATGACCCTTATCGGCACACTGCTGACCTCCCTGGTATTTGCGCGCGAGTGGGAGCGCGGCACCATGGAGGCCATGTTCGCCACGCCCGTGAGCCGCATGCAACTGCTGCTGGGCAAGCTGATTCCGTATTTCTGCATGGGCATGTTCAGTATGGCCCTGTGCGCGGTGGCGGCGGTGACGCTTTTTGCCGTGCCCTTTCGCGGCTCCCTGTGGGTGCTTGTGTTATTGTCGTCCGTATTCATGCTGAGCGCGCTGGGGCAGGGGCTGCTGATTTCCGTAACCCTGCGCGGGCAACTGGTGGCTGCTGAAGCGGGATTGTTCTCCGGCTTTTTGCCCGCATTGCTTCTCTCGGGCTTCGTATTTGACATCAACAGCATGCCGCCCGTGCTTCAGGCCCTGACGCGGCTTTTGCCCGCCAGCTACTTCAATACCTGTTTGCGTACCATCTTTCTGACCGGGGACGTGTGGGGCGTGTTTGGCCCCAGCCTGCTGTTCATGGGGCTGCTGGCCTCGGTATTGCTGGGGCTGGTGTACCGCAATCTTGTCAAAAGGCTGGATGCGTGATGGCAAGAATAACGCTGCCCCGTTTGAACCTGCGGCGCATGGCGACCATTGTGCGCAAGGAACTGCTGGTTCTGCTGTGCAACAAGGTTTCGCGCATGCTTATTATCGTGCCGCCGCTCATGCAGATTGTGGTGTTTGGCTGGGCGGCCACCATGGAAGTGCGCAACGTGGACGTGGCCGTGCTCAATCAGGACAGCGGCAACTGGAGCCGTGAGATCGTGCGCAGGCTACAGGGGTCGCACACCTTCCGCAGCGTGACATTTCTGGATGGCGAGGCGGATATCCGCCCGACCATCGAGCGGCAAAAGGCCCTGTTTGTCATGGTGTTTGATGATGAATTTTCCCGCAGGGTCGATGCGGGTGCGCCAGCGCAGATGCAGGTGATACTTGACGGCAGGCGTTCCAATGCGGCGCAGATTGCCTCCTACTATCTTGAAACCATTGTGCGCGGCATTGGGGAATCCACGCCACGGGGGAAAATGGCGCTCGGCGCTGCAACTGACGCAGGCGGCGCACCCAAGCTGGACGTGCGCGTACGCTGCTGGTTCAACCCCAATCTGGAATTTCAGTGGTTCTTTTTACCCAACCTTATAGGCATGCTGGGCTTTATGCTGGGGCTGGTGGTGACGGGGCTTTCCGTGGCGCGGGAGCGCGAGGTGGGCACCTTTGACCAGTTGCTGGTTTCCCCGGCCACGCCCACGGAGATCGCCCTTGCCAAGCTGGTGCCGGGCTGTCTGGTGGGGTTGGTGCACGGCACAATTTTTCTGCTTATATCCGTATTTGGTTTCGGGGTGCCGTTTACCGGTTCGCTGGCGCTGCTCTATGTGGCCATGCTGGTTTTTGCCATGGCTTCGGGCGGTGTGGGGCTGATGGTCTCGTCGCTTTCGGCCACGCAGCAGCAGGCGTTTCTGGGGGCCTTTACCGTTGGGGTGCCGTGCATTCTTATTTCCGGCGCGGTCACGCCCGTCATCAACATGCCGCCATTTTTGCAATACGCCAGCCAGTTGAACCCCATGCGGCATTTTACCACCATTGTGCAGGGTGTTTTTCTCAAGGATATTACCGTGGCTGCGGCAGCGGTGAGCCTTGGCAAGATTGCCTGCATCAGCGCGGTGGCGGTGGGCGTTGCCGTGTGGATGTTCAAGCGCAAGGCCTGAGCGGGCGGCCTGATGCCCCTCATAGGGGTACGAATCAGGCTGGCCCTGTGCTGATGGCCTCTGGCGTGAAGCTGTTGCGGAATCAGGCGAAGGGTCAGGCTTCCGGCGGTTTCTTGGCGGAAGATGATTGCGGAGAGCGCGCAGGCAGCGGGGCAGGCTTTTTTGTGGGGGCAACGGCGTTACGGGGCGTGCGGTGGGCCCTGCCCACGATAAGGGCAATAACCACAATGGAATAGAGGTAGCCTGTAAATCCCACAAGCACTGTGGCATTTTTGGCAATCCAGGTTTTTGGCGTTATGTCGCCGTAGCCGATGGTGAGGATGGTCACGTAGCTGAAATAAAACAGATCGTTAATGGCCTGATCGCCCGGCCCCAGCCCGGAAAAAGAACCCGGCTGGTGGAATTCAATGGTCAGGAACACGAAATAGCCGCAATAGCCAATGAGCAGCAAACCGCACACCGCAGCATACACAATCTTGGTAGTAACCATCTGCGCATGGGATATTTGCCGGAAGACTTCAAACATGATGCTGCCGAAAAAACACAGGTAGAGCAGCAGGGTTTCTTCTTTCAGGCTATCGATAAAGAACAGATCCAGGGCGCGGCCCACAATGAGCAGCGCGCCGAAAAACAGAGCAAGGCGCATAATGCGCGGCCTGAATTCAAAAAGCACAAGGGCCGCAAGCAACTGGATGGGCAGATAGATTGCCTGCGCAATGCCACGATAGATGTTGTCCGGAAACAGGATGTTCAGGATAAACACGCACCACAGCGAGAGCATGAGCAACTCAAAGCGGATTCCATAAAGTCGGGCGCGCATGGCTCGTAGTTTCAGCATACTATCCTCATCTCACGCATACTACAGGTATGAATCTTCCCCGGCAAGAGGGGCGTGCGCCCCTATCGCGCAGATATCCGCCAGGTATCCGCAGCATGGCGTGTGGACAGGCGGGAAGGAGAGCCGTACACTCCGGCATCCTGGAATGTAATGGAGACTGCTATGCCCCAAAAATTTATCCGGCTTGTTATGCGGGGCTTGCCCCTGATTGTGCTGACGGTTCTGCTTGCAGCGCAGGCGCAGGCCGCGCCCCTGACAACAAAATATTACAGCCTTGATCTGCCTGCGGACTGGGTAGTGGTGAACGGCCCCACCAAGGTGCAGGAAGCCGTGCAGGTCGTGATGGGGCAGAAGGAGCACAAAAGTTCTGCGCTCATCATTGTGGGGCCTGCCAACTCTGGCGAGGCCGAGCAGGCCGCCAGGGGCAATGCCAAACGCTTGCAGGGCTCGACGCCTGTTCTTCGCAGCAATGGCCAGTGGGAATTTACCTTTGAGCAAAAGGGCGTGAAGGGCTACGGCATTGTGCGTGAGGATGCGCAGTCCAAACTTTTGCTCATGCTTGTGATCAGCGGCGATGCGCGCATGGCAAACTTTGTGTACAGCATGCGCGGTCCGTACCGGGCCTTGATGCCGCAACCGCCGCAGCTTCCCTGATGTGTTTTGTGCTCGACTGTGGAGCATCAATAATTGTGACGAGGTTATCGCTGAGTGTGTCTGCGTATTTGCTGAAACTACCTACTGAGTTCATTTGTTGTTTTTCTGGCTATTGAGGGTATATAAGGGAAATGAGTTGTTAATATCCTTACTGCCTATGAACTTTAATTCATTGGGATAATTATAGTGTCAGAACAAGAAAAAAGGCCATTTACAAACGATGATCATAGCAGGGTGGAAATTGATCGTAAATGCTATGATGAGATTTGCTCTTCACAAACAAAGTTACTTGATAAATCTATTATTACTATTTCAGGGGCCTCTTTTACGATAGCAATGGGATTTATTGATAAGACAGTTCCACTTAGTGATGCAATCTATGTCTGGTTATTGTGGTCAGCACTGCTAGTTCTCGCTTTAACAATTATTTTTACTGTATTGTCATTTGAATATGGTGCAAAAAGCGCTCGAGAATGGAGAACTATTTGTGATAAGGCTGAAGAGGAAGATGATACAAATTTGCTAAAAGGAAAGAATAAGTATTTATGGTTTGTAAATATTTTAAACGTGTGCCGATTACAATCTTTTTTACTCGGAATATGCTTGTTGGCTTCCTTCATGTTCATTAATGGAATATTTAACCCTCAGCAAAAGAGGGGAGAAGGGATAGTGTTGATAGATAAGACAGACAATCAGTCCAAACCTCCGATTCAACCTATTCCAGCCCTTGGGCAGGAAGGATTTAATCCCCCCACGCCTCGTCCATGTCCTGCCCCACCATCCGATAAGTCCGCACAGTAATAGCAAACCATAGGAGTGACATATGAGCAATGAAGATCGTCAAAAACCACCACAACGTCCACCGTCTCCTCCGCCGCAAACGCCTGCACCCCCTTCTCCTGGGGAGCAGCGAAAAGGGAGTGGCGATGGTGGGCCGAAACCCCGGCCTACAGGGGTTGGGCGAAAGTAAGTGTTGTCAGTAACGGTCTGCTGAGGTGGGCGTCTCCGTCCTTGGTGCGGAGGCAGAGTTCGACTAACTGCGGGCATGAAATCAGACAAAAAAGGACTTGCGGATTACTCCGTAAGTCCTTTGATGTTTTGTGGAGCCCTTGAGCAGGATTGAACTGCTGACCTCATCCTTACCAAGGATGAAATTTGCAGTGTAACTATCTTTAATTATTTAATTTTACTCTTCGGAAATGTGTCTAAATGTGCACAAACGGGCCTCTTTTTGTGCGCTGCCATGTGCACAGGATATGTGCACAGCCGACACGTTGCAAGTCCCCGCCATCAATCCCACCTCGCCCGGTTCTGGGCATCCTTCCCATCATCACAGCCCGGCGGCAACGCAGGGAGCTTGTTCTATTCCACCTTCTTGAACTTCCTGCCCTCGACCCTCACGCGCCCGGCGGCCACAAGTTGCTGTATCGTACGCGGCATTGTCCCCATGGGTACATCGAGCTGCATCAGCAGCAGGCGTTCGTATCGCTTGGCGATGGCCTTGGCCTGTAGCTGCACAGTGCTCTTGATCCCGCGCTTGAAGTCCAGCGTGATGTAGCGCTCACCGTCCGCGTCAATAGATACCTTGGCATATGCGCCCAGGGTGGCGAGGTAGGCGAGTGGGTCAAAGAGAGTTGGCATAAGGGGAAGATAAGGCGGGCGAGGGAAAAAGAAAGGGCCGTGCGAAGGCGGACCAGATTCAGACACAGCGGCGGATGTGTACTATCCATTCCGCTGCGGCCCTGCGGACGAACCCCAGGGACTTAAGCCACGCCGAAGCGGGCTAGACGCTGTTAATGTCCATATGCAGTGAAATCTCTATCAAGACCAAGGACATAAAAGACTTCTTTGTCAGAAAAGCCAATCATTGATTTCCTTCCTAAAAAACGAAACGCTATGATCTGCTTTTTAGAAAATTTATCCGGCAACCATGGCAATGATTCATTGATTTTCTCAAATCCTCCACCGTGCCGAGCACCTTGGAAAATTTGACTCCATGTTTGCTGTGATAAGTAATGAATTCGATCAGCAAAGGCCGCCCTTTCATCTTTAGTGCAGCGGGACAGACAATACTGCCCACCAAGATATTTCAATGAAAATTTAGGACGCTTATCCATTACCGACTTCGTCTTGGATACATCGGGCGGATTAATCTTGCCAGATTGTTGAGTGTAGCGAGATTTCTTTATATTCATCGCTAGTCGTCAATCTGTGTTTTGAAAAAGTTCTCCATGGCCTGATGTGTAATTATTCCATTTGGATAGGCATTTTCCCATGTTGGCTCACTATGCGTGAGAGCACGGAGCTTCCAAGCCGAGAACTGCCCATATACTTCATACACATCATCCAGAAGTGAAATTTGCTCTTCTGTAAATGGGAGTATCGCTTCAGCTTCAATTGTCCCTGGTATGGGAGCAGACCCATATTCTCTAAATTCACGATAGAGCGCAGGCACTACTGGCCCATGATCCCACGCCTGTATTTCTTCGTCAAACAGTGGCGTCCCATATACTGCAAGGTGAAACCCTTGAGCATAGTAGGTAAGCTTTTGAAGCTTTAAGTGCGTGATATTGTCGCCAATCTCTTCACGAGTTTTAGAAAGGAAATAGTTGGCAACATCTCTTGCGGTAGGCATGGCGTACCCTCCTTAGGTCTAGGGTTTCATGCACGAGGTCGGCACGGCTACTAAAAATGTAGACACATGTCAAATGCCTGTTCCAGAGATAAGACATGCCTCCCCAAAAGGCAAACTATAAGATGGATAGTTTGTGAAGATATTGAAAATTTGCACTCACTATCTATCAGTAATCATAAGATATTTTAAGCGGTTGGACCCGACGCGGCAGATGGCGAATTTATGTGTTTCCTACCAGCCGCCCGGCATTGCGACAAGCGCGGATAGCCGCCGTGGTTTCTTGTTGACATCCTCCGCGTTTTGTGGCGTTCTCTTCACACGGAGCTTGAAAACTCCTCTGAGAGCGGATGCCTATCCCGAAAGTCAAGGCTTTTTTTGTGCCCAATTTAGGGTATAATACGGCTATACATGGCCGGGAGTAGGCTAATAAAATACCCTTACGGGGAATATGCCTGCCGCCTCTCAGCGGTTTTCAGCTCCCGGCCTTTGCTGTTTTGCGAGGGTCAATGAAAAACTCTGAGAGGTCTATCATGTCCCAGGCTCAACTTCTCCCCGCAGTTTCACCGTCCGCTTTCCCATTTCAGTTCAAGGGTTTTTCCATCCGCACGTAAGTCGAAGAATTTTTTGTTGACATGATGTATTGATTTGAATATGTGTTTGTAACGGGAGTGAATATGGAAAAAAAAGAAACGTCCATAACAATTAGGCTTACCCAAGACGTCCACAAGGCGTTAAAGCTTTTGTCGGCGTCGGAAGGGAAGACGGCAAAAGATTGCATACTGGAGGCGCTTGATAAAACATTTCCAGGCTGGAGAAACATAGAAATCAAAAAATAAGCGGCTCGCTGTGGTGCGCCAACACCACAACGAGCCTAACCACAACCGACCTTCGTGGAGGTACGACCATGGCTAACGCGATTATATCCGCTAACGTCCCTGAACTCAATGTGATTGACGGCCTGCCTGTTGTTTCAAGTCTTGCCTTGGCAGATCATTTTGAAAAAGAACATCGAGGAGTTCTTCGCGACATCCGCGTCATTTGCGAAGAGCTTCCTGAAGATTTGCGAGCGCACAATTTTGTGCTTTCATCTTATGATGGAAAAACGCCCAATGGTGGAAATCGTACATACCCCATGTACCTATTGACCCGCGATGGCTTCACGCTGGTTGCCATGGGGTTCACAGGCAAGAAGGCTCTCTCGTGGAAGGTGAAGTATATCCAGGCATTCAATGAGATGGAAGTGGAGCTTGCGAAAATAACCGCCCCCAAGAGGAAATCGAAAGCTCTTGGCCGCGGCATTAAGGCACTGCCGGAAGGTAAGCCCGTTCACGTTTTCAAGCGCATGGGCCTGACGCCCATTGAAGAGCTGCAGATGGGGCCACACATCAAGCGCATGTTTGAAGGCCTGGACATGGACAAGATCGGCCCGCGCACGATGGAAGCCCTTATTCTCAAGGCGAAGTACGTCAGCGCAGTTTCCGAGGTCTACCGCCTTAACCGTGACCTGGTGCAGGAGTTGGGCAGGGCCATGTACGACATAAACGGCCAGGCCATGAAGGCCATGAACAAGACGGGTTGTTTTTCTGATCCGGTGGCCGACACCCTGTACGAGCCGCGCTACCGCCTCGACAGGGTCAACGAGGACTACCGCGCGGCGGCACTTGCAGCATTGAACAGCAATATTTGCATGGCAATGATGCTAGGGGTGTAAACTGCCAAATTGCGAAATCTGTCAATTTTGGGCCGGGGTGTTTGGCCCCGGCCCTCTGAATTCATGGCTAGTTGCTTTTTACAGCGCTACTATCATCAATAAAAATATTCTTAGTGATGATTTTCCCGTCTCGGAGTATTTGCAAGCTATTATCTTCCCCAACACGCCAGCTTGTGTCGTGTGCTGGATCATATGAAGTTCCGTTAACGCTCATTATGATATCACCGCGCATAATATTCGCCTTCGCCCCTCTTCCGTTATGCATCACAGCAGATACTTTTGCGCCAGAATTTGTGTCGAATTTCTTTTTGTATTCGTCGCCAGGGTCATCAAGTTTTACCCCGAGTTTTCCTGGCTTTATTTTTATAAAGAAGATTCCAAGATAATTGTATTTATTTACAGAATATGGGACGTAGTCCGTTGAAACTGTCCCAGGATTGTATGTAGTTGATGTCCCATAATACTGGCCGGAACCAGCAGGAGAGAAAACAGTTCCTGCGTGGTAAGTTGTAGTGGTGTCACCGGGATTGTATCTTGTTACGGGCATCACGCCTGAGTCTGTCCGGATATAGTTTGCCCCCCATAAGACATATGATGCCCCAACTTTTTTTGCTTGGGCTTTTGCCTCGACATCCCCCTCATCAACTGGCCCTTCCCATTCTGCGTAACCTATTTGTGCGTATCCATTCTCGAACATTTTGTTGATTGTAGCATCGGGGTCAGCAACTACTGATTCAACGGATATTCTGGACAACTTTATATCATCTTCAGCAATATATCTTGGGTATGCCAGAACTTGTTCTCGGGTCTGGCCTGAATAGAATTTTGAAAATCCGTTCCCGGCACAGCCACATGCCAGAAATGCGCAGAGAATGAATAGTGTAACGTTTTTCATTTCCAAACCCCTCCCATGCTTTTCTATTCACTAACAGCAGGCTTGCAACGGGGCAAGGGTGAGGAAGCTAATTCAGCAAGCTTTCCACGATGGCGCGATGCGTCGCTAGATCCTCGGGGGTTATTGGCCTACGCTTCTTTGTGTCTTCGCTTTTTGCGCTGCCACGAACTGAATAAATTGCTGCAACTTGTTCTGCTGGAATGTTTTGAAGGTTTTGCATGAGGATTGAATTGACAAATTTTTGATACTCTTCGACGGTAGGCATGGTCTTCTCCTTGTGCTGTAGCCCTTGGGTGTCGTAAAATAAAAAGTATGAAATCCACCAATGCAGAAACGAGCCTTGCCGCTTTCCCATTTCTTTTTGGGGGTGGCGTATTGGTGGTGTGTATCGGGTTGATGTTTTTGTCCTTGGTAAAGGACACAGGGGACGTGCAAAATAAAATCCCTAAAGCGACCTACGTACAGGAGGAGCAACCCAAGAGGGAAGAAGTCAAACATTCCCCAATGTACACAAGGCCGAGGGTTTCGCCTCTGGCCTATCATGAGACTGACGATTGGCTGAAGGATGCAAATAAAGGTTACACGCCAGAGAAACCACGCGAGGCGCAGCTACCTCCGCCAACTATTGATGATAAGCGCATACAAACCTATAGGGACACTGTGCGCAATCTCCTGCATTAAATGCCCATAGGGCGCATCCAGAATGTCTGGTTGTTTTCCTTTTCAACACGCCTCTTGGTGCGCTCAAAAAATCCCGGTTTCATCCAGTTGAACAGAGAATAGCCCACAGAATAGTCAAAGGCTGTGCGGAACCACCACAGGTTATTCCCTGGTGTGTTGTTGAGTGCAAAACGCAATGCAGCCTGGGCCACGCTGTCACCATCACGCACGCGGGTGTATATGCCGGTGGCATCCGAAAGTGTTCCAAATGTGGGGCCAAGCATGGACGTTGCCGGTCCTCCCCCCATGCGGTTTGATTCTCCAAATAGAAAGTCGCCATAAATGCCAAGTCCGCCGCCCTGGGCTGCCGCCGCCATGGCAATCTTTGCAAAGCTGGCTGCATCTTCCGGCGTGCGCGGGGTTTTTCCGGCAAGCCATTCTTTCGCCACCATAGATCCATAGCCGAACAGCGTTGTCATGAGGAACAGCCGCGAAAAGTTGACGAACGAGGATGCGGCGCCCTCGTCTGCCCGGCCTATGATTTCGCGCCCCATGACTTTTTGCATGTAGGCAACCGGGAAGCTCTTGAACTGCATGATGAAGCGCAGGGCTTCACCTACGGGCGTTCCTGCTGCCGTTCCTTGCCGAGTTATGCTGCGGGTTTTGGCATCAGGGTTCAGAACGGCGAAATCAACGCGGTCACGAAAATATGTGCGTAGCTGGTTCTGCAAATCAAAGCGCAGATTTTCCAGCCGTGTCGCGGTTACTTCTTGCCCCTGACGTTGGAGGTAGCCGACCAAGACACTTTCTTGAACATCGTTAACTGCTTCTGGCGTGAGGTATTCACGGCCGTCAGCCGCGCGCGTTCCTCCCTGCCTGACAATGTCCCACCGCTCTGCGTCAATGCCGTACATGGAAAGCAGGCGCTTCCTCTCCTTGGAAAGCGCGCCCCATTCTGCCCCACGTTCAAGGGCGAGATCATGCGACATCATTAGCGCAGCACTTTTGCGCCAAGTGTCCGTCCACCAGTTGAGGCCATTTAGCTTGAAGAACATATTCTGCAAGCGGGTCATACGACCTGGCAACTCGTCGCCTGAAAATCTGGCCGTTATATCTGCGGCCATGCCGTCGAAGAAGACGCCAAGTTGAGAAAGAATATTTTGTTTTTCGGCTCCGCCACGGCCTTCAAGAAGTCCGCCAATCCCTTCAACCATGCTGCCAAGAAAGCTACGCCCCTGATATGCAAACTCTCCTGCGAATCCAGGCACGTCCGCAAAAGACGACATGAGCACCTTCCCCAGCTTGGTGGTGTTCTGCCAAGTGCGGACGAAACGACCTACAGCAGCCAGAGAGGCGTTACCCTCAAAGTTCAGGCTACCGTCAATTTCCTTGAGCTGGTTGTTCAGCACACGCCTTGAGTTGTCCAGGCGACCGACGGCATCCATGTCTCCGCGCTCATAAAGGGACTTGCGCACGTCATTAAAGATGGAGTCGAAATTATGCTGAGGGGACGGGCCAAGCCCACGCATGAGGGCAGTGGTATGGGCGCTGGAAGTCAGGCCATGCAATACCGCTTCACGCAGGTTGCCTACGCCAAACTGCTGGTTGTAGGCCGTCCAGGCGTCTGCATCCGCAAAGAACAGAACTCGTTCATGGGATAACTTCGCAGCGGCATTGCCAACACTGGACGGCTTGAGGCCGCCAAGGGCGTTAGGGGCGTTCAGACTTTCCCGACCTACGGTGATATGGTCGAACGCTGCGCGCAAAAAGTCAGTGCGCTGCTCCGGCGTTATCAACGTCCCGTCCTGTATTTTCGACCAATCCAGCAACGGGCCGCCGCCTTCTCCTCCCTCTGTGAGGAACTTTTGCCAGGATTCAAATCCAGCCCGGCGCATTTTGGCTCTGTCGTGGCTCTGGCGAACT
>Ga0074193_1002704_pt1 | contig 15216 bp, 8 predicted proteins | sample EPASupsiteHSE605_FD_64523 | JGI IMG/M metagenome (GOLD analysis project Ga0074193, IMG submission 64523) | Bioremediated contaminated groundwater from EPA Superfund site, New Mexico - Sample HSE6-05 | ecosystem: Environmental > Aquatic > Deep subsurface > Groundwater > Contaminated ... | reverse complement strand
TAAGGTTATGGTCTTAAGCAGTGAACACGACGGTGGAAAACAGCTCAGTGCCCTTGGTGGAGTGGCTGCTTTATTACGTTATGCGTTAAAGTAGAGTAATATTCCATTTGACAAATCTGAGGAAGAATAATAGATTTAATGGAGATTTAAATGAACATCACTGGAATGAATTCTGACATTATGCTCTTAACTGCTTTTGTTCTATCAGTTATCTTAACCTTCATCTTCCAGAAACTGTTCACCCATTTAGGAGGAAACCTTTACACCTCCATTCGTGGGGGAACACCCCGCGCTGTGGGTATTGCTCCTTTTATAGTTCTATTATTATTCTTCTCACCTCCAGGAAACTATTTAATAGGTTTAATAGGGATATTTGCATTTTTAGATGATATAATTGGAAGAAAAAAAATCAAAGGACTCCCCTTTGAATTCGGTCAATTGTCCCGAGGTATAGGGATGCTCATGGTTATGGTAGTTGGATATTTCTATTTTGGCCCAGCATCCATCCTCATTGCATTGATGATCCAGCCCATGAACATTGCAGATATGCAGCCAGGAACAGTATCGTCAACTGTGATTATAATGAGTCTGATTATGGCAATTCTCCTTTATCTGGCCACAGGTAATCCTTACTCTTCTGCCCTGATTATACTGGTGACCTGTTTGGGATATGCTCCACTGGACTATCAGGGAAAAATAATGATGGGGGAAGTGGGAAATCACTCCTTTGGTGTTGGCCTTGGAATAACATACACCCTACTGGCTGGTAACATAGCTAATTCTCATAATTGGGGAACAGGGGAAGTGTTTTTAGTTGTACTGGTTCTTTTAATAATCACTGCATTACTTATAGCATTCCTAAGACGAAAAAATCTTAAGAATTTCTTAGAAAACAACCTTCAAATCCAAAATCCCAGATACGGTGATTTATTGATGGATGTGTTAACTGGTGGTGGTTTGGGGGATCTTCTTCGTAGAGTCATATTGGGAAAACAGGATATAATAATAAAAAATAGGTTTTTAATGTTCTTAGGTCTGCGAAGGCTCTTTTATAATCCTTCTATTTGAATATTAAATTATTTGAATATTAAATTATTTGAATGTTTTATATTTCACCAAATAATTTCTTCAAAACCTATGAACACCTTTACATGTGCTTAATTTTCATTACATTAGAACTAGCTCTATCTTAATCTTTTCAAAAATTGCATTTTTATCTTCAAATTCCAGTAAATTACTTAAAAAACTGAAATAAGAGATTTCTTTAGCTAACTATTATTTTTCTTTAAATAAGAGCATGTTCCCCTACTAAAAATGGTTTTTTTACAGATCCCGATATTATTGTGATGATACTCACCATTTGTTGTGATAGTAGTCACTAAAAAAATTTAGAAAACTTTTAATGATGCCAATGACAAGATTAATCTTAGAAAACAATGTTGACATTCTGATTCAATTCAGACATGAATTGTTTTCAAACAACATGCATGTTTAAGGTAACAAGCATGTTTAAGGTAAACAAATGTTAAAAAAACGCATTAAATTTTAAGGCGTGAAAAAATTAAAAGGAGGTGAAAACATAACCAAAAAAACAAGTTTACTTCTTTTAGTAGCAGTAGTATTTACACTGGTAGCTGCGGGAGCTGTTTCAGCGGCTGATGAATCACCTGATGGATCATCCCTCACCACGACAACAGATTTGAATGATACCAACACAACCAACAACTCTTCTTCAACTTTACCTGACCCTAAACTTTACGATGAAAATGGAAATCTGGTTGGTTCCTATTCCACAATCCAGCAGGCCTATAACAACGCTGCTACTGGTACCAGCACACAAATGTATACCATAGAACTGGAAGAAAATGGAGTATTCACACTAACCGACTTTACAATAGCCAAAAATCTCATTTTCACTGTAGCCAATGGTGGAACCGCAACAATTCAAGGATCTAACGATAGATTGATCTACATTGCATCAGGTTACACAGTCTACTTCTACAACATCACCTTTGAAAATGGTCATGCCTCTGATGGAACCATATTACATCCAGATGGATATAATGGTGGAGGCATATACAACGAAGGTACACTATACCTTACAGACTGTGTCCTGAGGAATAACCAGGCCGGTGATGGTGGTAGTCTTACTTATGGGGGTATTGGTGGTGATGGTGGAGCAATCTACAACACCGGAAGTGCAACCCTAACCAACTGTGAGATCTACAATAACCGCGCTGGCGATGGTACTGATGGAGTTCCCGTCACTCATTCCAATGGTTTCCAAGGAGGTAATGGTGGTGCAATTTACAGTACCGGAACCCTCAATATAATCAACAGCGAACTGTACAATAACCTTGCAGGTAACGGTGGAGACGGTGTGATATTAGGTGATGGTGGTAATGGTGGTAATGGTGGAGCAATCTACAACACCGCAACCATGACTATAACCGATAGCCTGATCCACAACAACTTCGCAGGTGATGCTGGCGCCGGTGGTTACCAAGTAATCATTGGAGGTACCGGTGGAACTGGTGGAAACGGTGGAGCAATCTACAACACCGGAACTACAATCATAACTGACTCCCAAATCAACGAAAACATCGCTGGAGACGGTGGTAGTGGAGCTACCGGATCTGACGGTAGTGCGCTTTTAATCCATTATAATGGTTACTCCGGACACAATGGAGGTGTTGGTGGTTCTGGTGGAGCAATCTACAACACGAACCACTTGGAAATTTACGGCACCGAAATATCCGACAATGAAGCCGGTGTCGGTGGAAACGGTGGAAACGGTGGTAATGCCATTCAAGGATTAACTCCAAATAACGGTGGAAACGGTGGCCAAGGAGGCGCCGGTGGAAACGGTGGAGGAATATTCAACTCCAACTACCTACTCATCACCGAATCCACAGTAACATCCAACCGAAGTGGAAACGGTGGAACTGGTGGAAACGGTGGAAATGGAAGCAACCGATGGGGATGGCCCATAGCCATACCCTCAGGTAGTGGAGGTAATGGTGGAAACGGTGGAAATTCTGGTTCTGGAGCTGGTATCTACCACAGTGGAACCTACTTACTCGTTACCAGTAACAACCTGACCAATAACACCATTGGAACTCCAGGTAATGGAGGAGCTGCAGGTTTAAAAGGAAATGGAAATGGTGGTTCTAATGGAAATGCAGGTACCGGTGGAAACAATGGTACCGGTGGTGCAGTTTATCTAGCAACCAACATAGCATTACCCCAGATAAACTACAATCGAATCCTGAACAACACCTTACCTGATATTGCCAATTACAATGGAATCAGTGTAAACGCTGAAAACAACTGGTGGGGCACCAACTTTGAAGGTAGTAGCCCATCTATTGCCGGACGTGTGTCCAGTGGAGTGGATGCTGACCCATGGGTGATATTACGCCTGATTGTACCGGATCATATCTACAATGGTATCACAGTACAGTTCATAGGTGACCTTACCCAGAACAGTGATGGTAACCCAGTTGGAGGATACATCCCTAATGGTGTTGAAGCTAACTTTACAGCCACCAGGGGACTCATTGACCCAACACAGTACACCTTAAATGGTCAGGCTAACACTACTTACTCACCAACATCTTCAGGACCTGCTACATTCACTGTCAAGGTGGATAATCAAATTGTAACCGTTAATCAGAATGTAGAACCGCGGGCAGTTTTAGATTTCACTAAGTCAGTGTCTGATAGTACTCCAAACTATGGTGATCTGATTCATTTCATAGTCACGGTGCAGAATAATGGTCCGGATACAGCCACTGATGTGAATGTCTCTGACCTGCTTCCAGCAGGCCTGGTTTACCAATCCCACACACTCAACGCAGGATCATACGACTACACAACTGGATTATGGAGTATAGGAAGCCTAAAAACAGCTACAGGAGGCGTATACCTTGATATCATCGCCCTTGTCAATGGCACTGGATTCTTCAACAATACCGCAACACTGACTCAGTCAACTTATCCACAGGATGCTGTAAACAGGAGTGCCACTTTGAATGTGGATCCTGCTGCAATAATTTCTGTAACCAAAACCGACAACACCACAAACCACCAAGCCAACGTAGGTGACAACATAACCTTCACCATAACCACACACAACAACGGACCAGACAACGCCACAAACATAATCATAACCGACACACTACCACTCGGACTAGACTTCGTATCAGCAAGCAACGGCGGAATATACAACACCCTAACCAGAACCATAACCTGGACCGCATTCAACCTCAACTACGGAGCACCTGACGTTACAAGGACCTTCGTTGCCACTGTAAATGCACTCATGGCAGGTAATGCAACAGGAATAACCAACACCGCCAACGCAACCTACACCGAATACCCACAAACAGCAAATGGAACCGACACACCAATCTACGTACCTTTAACTGATCTCTATATCCATAGCTGGGCCAGTAAAAATAACCCCTATGTGGGTGAAACCATGACTCTCACCTTTAAGGTGGGTAACAATGGACCAGATACTGCCCGTAATGTGGTATTTACCTTACCCATTCCGGAAGGTATGGAGTTCGTGGACGTGAATGTGGATCAGGGAACAGCTACCTACGACCCGGTAACCCGGACTATAACCTGGATACTTGGAGATGTAGTAGTGGGAGACCCTACTGCATGGGTTAGAGTTAAAATACTAAGTGCTGGAAGCTTCGTCTTCGCACCAAGTATGACAACCGATACATACGACCCTAACCTCTCAAGCAACATTCAGACATTAACCGTGAACGCCCAGAATGTTCCAGAGAACAATGTTGTGAATGGTCAAACCGTGGGGATGCAAACCACTGGAGCACCAATAGCACAACTGTTACTGGCTGTGTTAATGGTTTTAGGTGGATTCTTGCTACCAAGACGTAAATAAACCAAAATCCAAATTTGGGATATAAACATATCCCATTCCCTTATTTTTTTAGATTAATTAGCATATAACCTAGTTTATGACTTTAAACCTAGTTTATGACTTTAAACCTAGTTTATGACTTTATTTTTCCCCATATCCGAATATTTATGTATTTCTTCTAACCATATCAACATGAATATTATCATAAATTGCGTGAAATAAAAGAAATGAAGGGTACATTTTAAACTGGTAGTCAGGGATATGAGGAATGCTCATAGCATTCTGCAAACTTTCTGGTGAAATGACAATATCAGAAACTGTCATAGGGATCTGGAACCAATATGAAGAATTTGTAGAAACAATAACCGGAATTTATGAATTTATATGGAAAATGGACTTCTTCAACCAGGCTTTCAATCCCAAAAAGTCTTTAGATTATTAATGATTTAATAAATGCCTTGGAGTAATGAATGAAGATTGATAAAATATAAAATTTGGGGATAGATTTTATAAGTGACTATACATTCTTATAGATTAATAGTCAAAATCTGTTAATAGTCAAAGTCTTGAAGTCATCTGATTATTTGAAGTCATTATATTAAGTTAAACCTTAAATTCTGAATAAAAATAAATGGTTTTTTAAATGAAGGCATTATTTATAATACTAAAACGTACCATTTATATTAGTTAATTTTTATACAATTTTACATGAACGTGGAAGAAGAAACTTTATTCAAAGAATTTTGTCGTGATAGAAATCTAGCCCCTGGATCTGTTAAATTATACAGGTTGGCATTAGATAAATACACAGATTTTCAAGGGATGTCTTTAGAACAGTTAATTAATGAAGCTGAAGATGAAGAAGATAGAATCCCACGTTTGAGAAAGAGAACAATAACTAAACGTTTAGCCGAATTTAAAGAAGACTTAGATTCCGGGAAATTATCACAAAATTACGTTAATCATCAATTACTATTAGTTAGATCATTTTATGGTGAATTTGATATAGACTTACCAAGAAACCGTAGAAGAAAAACACGTAGCGATAGAAAAGAAGAAACTATCACAGATCTACCCACAATGGAAGAGATCAATAAATGTCTTGATAAATCAAATGCTGTATACAAAGCGATTATTTTATTAATGTTCTCTTCTGGTATGTCAAGATCGGAAGTAGCTTCCTTAACATTTAAACATTTTTATGATGGTATTCCATTGAAAAGATTACCTAAAAATTTAGGAGAACTCATTGATAAATTAGAAAATGAGGAAAATTTAATTCTTCACTGGAAATTAAAGAGAGTTAAAACAGGTAAACACTATTTTACATTTAGTAGTCCAGAAGCTTCAGATCGGATCTTAGACTACTTAATAGAACTTCATAGGGAATATCCTGATTATAATCCCCAACCTGAGGACACCTTTTTCAGACCATTTAATATTCCTATTAATCCAGAATCTATTTCACAATATTTTAAACGGATTAATAAAAGAGCTGGGCTAATTAAAAATAAACATAGTCTAACTGTAAGACCTCATGCACTTAGGAAACTTTTTGCAACTATACTTGAGAAAAACAAATTCCCTCATTTGTATACCAGGTGGTTAATGGGTCATAGCATAGATAGTACAACTGCTTCCTATTTCAAAGCAGATCCTGAAGCTGTTAAACAGGAGTATATAACTATTTTAGATCACTTAACGACTGATAAAGTACAAATTAAACTAGTAAACCAATATGAAGACATCAAACAAGAAGTTCAAAACATTAAAGAATTTAATGAGGAATTTGTAACTGAATTAATAAATCGAGTTTCTAACGAACTAGATAAACTCCCTACTGAGGGAGATGTCGAAAAAATATCTATGGAAGACCATGTTAATCGATTAAATGAAATAAAGAAGAGCCTATCAGATATCAAAATAAATAAAACTGTGCCAGAAATAGAAACCAACATTAAATGATTAACGATTAATGTGAAGGCAATAAAATTTTAACTTTGGTGTTTCATGGTCTGATTAAATAATTAAATATTCAGCGACATTAAGATTTAGAATTAGTATATCCTATAATCACTTAGATGGTACTATTTTGATATAGGGGGTACTTGGGATTTTTTTGGTGGTAGTGGGGGGTGTAATCCCATTAAATCATTATTATGAATGTCATGAAAATTTTAAAATGATTACACTTATCAAATAAAGATCATTTTTTAGTTTTACTTCGTAATATACGGGTTTAACGAAATATAAAATATAGAAAACACTGAAAGCTAATATAACCTATTATAAACGTGCCTTATAATTAATAGTTTGGTATAGGTGAAACCTCTCAGAATCATGATAAAACACGAGAACTAAAGTAAATGAAGTAATAGAGAAGTAAACACCAATTTATAATCTATAATAGTCATATAATTATTAGAATCACCATAATATTCTATCTTCATGAGTTTTTAGATAATTCCCTAATTCAAAGTGTTCTATTATTTAGGTTATATTAAATATTCAAATTATGTTAATTTAATAGTAATACTTTTTAAATCTCTTAAAATGTTTATTTTATAAAAATAATGATTTTCCCGTATAATTACAGTCCACAAAATCAATCGGAGAGAAAAGACTGTATTACTTTAGCATATAACGTTCTATCATAGCTTCTTTTGTAAAAAAGTTCCAGTCCACAGAAGTTATAGCTAAAAGTGACTGTGAACATGATATTGGTTAGGTCTGTAAAGGTCTGAGGATGCTCAGATGGCTACAGTCCACAGATTTGTAAAAATTCTGAAAATGAAAGTAATGTGTATTTCAGGACTAATGTCAGGAAAATACCAGAATGAAAAAGTCCTATTTAATCTCCGTTCAATCTAAGATATCATACGATCTTTACTTAATGATGGCTTTTATTATGTTTACATACCTTAAGATAACTTAAACATCATTTGAATTTAGTATAGGCTTTTTTTCAATGTGTCTTTTGGAAGGTAGTAGGTTTTTTAAATATTTTCCATGAAAAATCATTGTTTAAATACATTTAGACTATTTTTTAGTTCATTAAGATATGTTATATCTACATTAAGTTTTCCAGAACTAAGTATTTTTTATATATATATTGTGTTTAAATAAAACTAGCCATAAAAATATTGAAAGTATAATTATAACATTAGGTTTAATGATACGTATCTTTGATATAATTAATAGTTATCTAGTTGATAATTTCTCCCTCTGCATCAAATTTAATATGAGGTGTCAAATATTCTTCAGGTATTCTTAGATGTACTTCTTTCTTTCGTGGCTGTGGTCTGAATAGATCCATTGGTGGTTTAAGTATTCCTGGTTTAACAAGCTCAGGGCTGTCTTCACAAATCTTCAAAGCACGTGTAATGTAATGATTAAGGTAAAAATCACCCTTTTTAAATGGCATTTCTTTAAATCCTCCTACTTTCAATATTTCGTTTAATATACATATTACCTGATACCTTAAGGGATCTGCTGGAACTAAATAAGCTTCTATAAGTTCTAATGTTTCCTCTTCATCACCTAATTCATCAAATCTCTGATAGAAGAAATAATCTGTACTATTCTTACTTCCTAATAACTGATTATTCCCATAATATTTCTCGATTCGACCTTTAGATGATTTATTAAGTTTCCTTTCCCTTTTAGCAACCTTTTGATCTAATCTGTGATATGTATTTATTGTGTTCTTGCCACTATGCCTATTATTTCTTTTATAATGAGAATATCCATAAAATGGCATTAATTTAACATAAACAGAACCCAAACCAGATTTAAAAGTATTAGATTTATAATCAATATTATAACGTAGATGATACTTTGAATTCATCACTAATGGTCTTCTTTGTTTCAATTTAAGCGTATCTTCTTTGGGAATATCTTTACAATAGATGATATCATCTATTCCATAATCTGTATCATCATGTAAACTACTTCCTAAAGGAAATAACGCCGTATCATGATTCATAAATCTTAATGGTTGATATCCATATTTTTTAAAAATCTGCCTGCAAATACTATTAACTTTTAATTCTTTTCGTGAATGCTCATCATCTATTCCTCTTACCTGCTCATCTGTAACTATCGATCTTATTGGCATATTTATCCTCCAACATAACGTGACGATATAAAAATGGTTACGCTTCAGAGTCAATGTCAAAAAAATTCCATATCCTGGAAAGAAAACTAGTAGAATTAAAATAATAGAATAAATAACACTATATCATACTTATCTTCGTGGTTTGATTCTCATGGTGGAAAATAGTCTATTTAACCAACCGTTAATGAATAAATACCTTAAAAAATATAAAAAAGAGCTTAAATTAACTCATAAAAAGAAAGAAGCTGTTTTAAAGTGGATAAAAAAACTAGAAAACGGTGAATTAAAGGATGAAGTATCTAATTATGGTCTTTTCTCACGTTTGATCCTGGAAACAATCTTAGACTATGACTATGAAGAAAACATAGAAGAAAATGTTAAAGAAGACTATGGAAGGGGATTTAGTGAATTTGCCATTAAAAAAGATGGTAAAAAATTCATGGTCATAGAACTAAAAGGATCTGAAACTGATTTAGATAAACCACAGCAAAGGAAAAATGATAAAAGAACACCAGTAGATCAAGCTTTTGATTATGCTAAACGTTCCGGAGATATAAACTGGATACTAGTATCAAACTATGATGAATTCAGGTTATATAACTGGCATAAAAAACAACATCAGCATATATCATTCAAAGCAGAAGAACTGAAAGATCCTGAAACATTCAAATCATTCATGCTAGTGTTATCTAAATTCTCCACTGTAGAACATAACCTAATAGAAAAACTATTATCTAAAACTATTTTTGTAGAAAGAGATCTGGAAGCAGAATTTTACAAACTCTTCAACGAAACCAGATTAATGTTAATAGCCGAACTAGAACATATACACCCTGAATTTACAAGAGAAGAATCTGTCCATTACTCCCAACTAATTCTTAATAGATATATCTTCATCTGTTTTGCTGAAGACCTAGGATTACTACCGGGGGAAATATCAGTTAGAACAATAGAAACACCAATAAAAAACGAAAATTTAGGACGTTCCGAAATATGGCATAGATTAAACGGTCTTTTTTTGGATGTAAATGAAGGTAGCGATCTTAAAAAAGAAAAGATCTATGGATATAATGGTGGACTTTTCAAAAAGGATCTAGAATTTTTAAATATAAGAGATGTTATAGACGATCATAGTATCTTTAAAGATGCTTATCAAAAATGGAAGTTTGAAGAATATACTTTGATCGTAAAAGAGAAATTAGGTAGGTATGAGGGGATAATTAATCCAATATATAAGAATTTAATGACTATATCCGCTTTTAATTTCTCATCTGAAGTAGATGTAAACATATTAGGACACATATTTGAAAACTCCATAGGAGATATAGAAGAACTCAAAGCTAATGAGAAGGGTAGAAGGAAAAAAGATGGGATATTCTATACTCCAGAATACATAACTGATTATATCTGCCGTAACACTATTATTCCTTATCTCAGTAAGTCGGGAAAATCTAATACTGTGGACGATTTAGTAGGTGAATATTGGGGATCTGAAATTGAAGACTTATATGAAAAAACTAAAAACATTAAAGTTATAGATCCTGCCTGTGGAAGTGGAGCATTTCTAAATAAAGCAAGTGATGTCCTCTTAGAAATTCATAAAGCTATCCACAAACACCAATATAAAGATGATAAAACATTAATGCCCTATTTTGATAGCATTAACGAAAGAAGAAAGATTCTTTTAAACAACATCTACGGAGTAGACCTAAACGAAGAATCCGTAGAAATAACAAAACTATCACTATTTTTAAAAATTAGTCGTGAAGGTTTAAAACTCCCTAACTTAGATTCAAATATTAAATGTGGAAATTCAGTTGTTGATGATCCTGAATATACTAACAAGTCGTTTATATGGGAAAATGAGTTTAAAAATATTTTTGAAAACGGTGGATTTGATATTATTATTGGAAATCCTCCTTATGTCAGACATCATAAAATTACAGATTATAAAAAATATTTTGAGAACAATTATCAAACCCATATGAGTAGATCTGATCTTTATGTCTATTTTTTTGAAAAAGGGCTTAAAATCCTTAAAACCGGAGGTAAATTAGGATTTATATCTTCAAATAAGTTTACTAAAGTAAGGTACGGGCAATCTCTTAGAAGATATCTATTGGAAAATTCAAAGTTTGAAATATTTATAGATTATACCTTTGATAATATATTCACTGATGCAACAACGTATCCTAGTATTTTTATCTTAGAAAAAGGTTTTGATACCTCCGAAAATCAAATATTTGTTAATAATGAATTTAAATTTGATCAAGCACGTTTAGATCATAACGCTTGGAATTTTGAAAGAACTGAAGTATTAGATTTGCAAGAAAAAATAAAGAAAAATGGTATTAAACTTAAAGACTTCGGGAAACTAAGAGTGTATAGGGGGATACAAACAGGTTATAACACTGCTTTTGTTATTGATGAAAACATAAAAAATCAACTTATCGAAGGTGATCCTAAGAATAAGGAGATTATAAAACCATTAATAAGAGGTAAAGACGTTTCAAGATGGCAAATTGATTTTGAAAAGATCTACCTGATTTTAGTTCGTTTTAAAGAAGGTGAAAATTTAAAAAATGATTATCCATTAGTTTACGAACATTTAAGGAACTATGAATCAAAATTGAAAAATAGGGGTCAAGTAAAAAATGGACAACATCATTGGTTAGAATTAGATAATAATCCTAAGTTGGAATATACTAATCATTACGAAAATCCAAAGTTAATATACCCTGAAATCGCTAATCAGTTGTTTTTTGTGTATGATGATGAAAAGTATTATACAAATGCTAAATGTTTCTTCATAACTTCTGAAGATGTTAATCTCAAATATTTAAGTGCTGTACTTTCATCTAAAACTTTATCATTCTTTTTTATGTCATTAGGTACTCCTTTACAAGGTAATTATTTTAATTTGAGTAAAATTTTTATTGACCAATTACCAGTTTATCCAGCAACAGTAAAAGATCAGCAGATTCTGATAGAATATGTCGATAAAATATTAATACTCAAAAATGAGCTTAATTTAGAAATAAATGGTTTTTTAAAATGGTTAAAACGTGAACCATTAAATCTTGCTAAATCTTCTCAAAAACTAGATAAATTTTATGAAATGTCATTTGAAGATTTCATAAAAGAGCTAAACAATAAAAAAGTTAATGTTAAACAGAGAGATACCCAAGAATTACTTGAAAAAGAGTTTAAATTAACATTAACCAAAGTTAATCCTCTAATTAAACAAATTAAAGAATTAGATAATCTCATTGATTCATTAATATATGATTTATACGAACTCACTGAATTTGAAATTGAAATTATTGAGGATAGATTAAAAAGATAATTAACACTAATATTATGTAGTAATATATAGTTTTGGAGGGTGAAAATGAAAATTTTAGGTGTTTCACATCCTATACCACCAAAATATGCTAAAAGAATATACAATGAAAACAAAACGGTTTTTGTGGGAAAACGCTGTTTATGTAAAGTATCTAAAGGAGATAAATTCATCATTTACGAATCATATGGAAAAAAAGCATACACTGGTTGGGCAAACATAAATGAAATAGGTAAAATTAAGACTGATTCTGTAATAAAAAAATATGGAGAATATTTAATTGTTACTAAGGAAGAATTTGATGAATATTCCAAAGGTCGAAAAGAAATGTTTGTAATTGAATTTGAAAATTTCCAAAAATTCAAAAATCCGGTTAAACCTTCCAGATATGTTACTGTAGGGGGTAAATATATCTATAAAAATGAATTTGAAAGAATTAAAAGAAGGAAAGATTAAACTGCTACTAGTAACTAAAAAATAGTTTATTCACTGGAACTATACTTTTTAGTTTTAGATCCTCTTAGATTAGTGTTAAATATTATAATTTCTTCTTTTTCACAATTTTGGACATTTTTTAAGTTTAAAAAAAAATCAGGAATTTTCGCATGAAATCAATTTTAAAAATTGTTACTGTCGTAGTTATTGCTACAGGGGTTATCTTATCCACACTTGAATACCTAAATAATAACAATATATCTCCCACTATAACTCTTTTACTGAGCTTTTTATTAGGTTTATTAACAACAATTATCGCTAGTGTAATTTCTAACTTAAAGTCCGAATCCATTAGTAATAGTTTTGAAAAAACTATGGCTAGTATATTCTTTACTGCATTTATTATAACAATTATTTTAACGGTATTATTGGTAATTCAATGGATTCCTAATTATTTTAATTCTATTTACATACTACTTGGTTCAATCATGGTAGCTGTGATAGGGCTTTATTTAAATTCAAGATTAGAGAAGGAAAAAGAAGCAAGAAAAGTTAGAAGAATTATTTATTTAGTTAATGATGCAATTAAATCAAACAAAGGAAGTTCAGAGAATATAATAAATCAGTTAAGCTCCAATAAGGCTATTGAACTAGATATTAATCTAAAAAAAGGTTATTGGAGTATTTTAGATTCAAATATTGTTGATTTGAACATTGATCCTGAAATAGTCAGAGATCTACTTCTTATTAAAGAATTAACTTTAGATATTAATTCTCTAATTGGAGAAAGGATGCAAATTCTTGATGGATTTATCGGAGGTATGCCTAAAGAAGTTTATTTACTTGATGTTTATACTCTTGATGATTTACAAGAGCTTACTCAAGTTACTGACAAACTAACTGAGGAATTAAAAAGATTGATAGATTTATCTACTGAATTTTTAACCAATAATCAAATTTAAAAGGTATTCTAATAAGTGATATAATGAACATAAACTCTGATTTAAAAAGAATCATGAAAAAACATCCATCTATATTCTTTTTTTTGGCAATTTGTATAGTTCCCTTAATTTTTCAAAACAAAAGCTTATTTCCCATTCTTGTTTCAGCTTTTTTAGGCTATTATTCTGTTCCATTTTTATTTGGTTATAAAAAAAACGACAAAAATCGAGTCATTATAACGATTGGAGAGATTATTTCCCTGTTTTTTATAGTTTACATAACACAGAATCTACTTCCAGAATATGTTAATTATATTACCTTTGTGGATGATTTTAAAAATTTATTCATTCTTACTCTTACGCTCCTTTTAGTTTATGGAACTTTTTCACTGTTAAGTTTCAACCTTTTGACGGTCTTAAAGTCTTTTAAAAAACATTTAAACAAAAAAGTAGAAAATGGTGTAGATATAGATAAAAACATTGATTATTCATTAAAAAGTGGGTTAATATTCCTTTCTGCAACTATGTTTTCTGCGATAGGTTGTTTTATGTTATATATGGCTTTTATTTTCAATAAAGTTCATATTAACTCTTTTACACAAGTATACAATTTATTATCAACGTATGGTTTTGCAGACGGATACTATTTTGCTAGTTTTGCTTTACTTATATTAAGTGTTTTATTGTTTATTAGAGGTTTAATTGTAATTTACAAAGGATTTAACGGTTTATTTGAATATATGTGAATGTGATTTTAGTTATGATAAATTTATATAATTCAAAATGTTATAGTTACTAAAATTGGTTAATATGTATTCTAGTTGTGAGTTAAAATAATACAATCATAATTATATGGGCTTGTGATGTTTTATAAGTAAAACGTCGTGAAATCAAGTATTTAAGGGGTTTATTTTAAATAAATCCCTTATTTAAATCAGATGTTTAATCTCCTAGATGTTATGAAAAATTTATATACTGAAAATGTACTGTAAATTTACTAAAATTAGTTAATATTTAACCTAATTGAGGTTTAAAGAAATATAATCATAATATTATGGAATTTGTGATTTTATGATAAGTAAATCTCTTAAAGTGAAGTTTTAAGAGTTTATTAAATTTAACAGATTTAAATATTATTAATTCTAAAAAATAGTGCGAAGTTATAATATGAAGGTAAATTTCTAAATAAATGGAATCCGTACTAATTTGATTTAAAGTGTAAATAAATAAGTTGAGAAATGGGTACGAAAAAGTCAAATGATATAGTTTGTTATAATAACCATTTTTGTATAACTTAAACAAAAAAATATAAAGAATAAGTCGAAGAAATAGTACGAAATGATAGTATGAAGGCATTATTCATAGTTACAGGAAGAGGAATTGGCGGAGATGCAGTTACCGCCTTTAACATTGCTCGTGCTCTTTCAGAGTATGGTGTTGAATGTGAATTTGCATTAGATCACAGTGCACCAGGACTACTCTT
>Ga0074193_1002703_pt1 | contig 15218 bp, 16 predicted proteins | sample EPASupsiteHSE605_FD_64523 | JGI IMG/M metagenome (GOLD analysis project Ga0074193, IMG submission 64523) | Bioremediated contaminated groundwater from EPA Superfund site, New Mexico - Sample HSE6-05 | ecosystem: Environmental > Aquatic > Deep subsurface > Groundwater > Contaminated ... | reverse complement strand
GCAGGGCAACCTCCGAGAGCTTCAGAACCTTCTGGAGGGCATCATAAGCACCCATGAGGAAACCCTGATTGGCGAGAAGGAGATACACAACTATCTCGGCGACTATTTCCTTGAAACTCTGCCTGAAGAAAAGCCGGCCGCTACAATCCCGATTGATATTTTTGGTCTTGACGATAGGGAAAAATTTGAGATGGCGCTTCGAAAATGCCGCAACAACAGAACGAAGGCCGCGGAATACCTCGGACTTTCGCGCAGTACCTTTTACCGGAGAATGCAGGAATTCGGCATGAACTGATCAGCCGTTTACTCCATACAAAAAGAACAGAGCTTACTATGGAAAGGAAATTCATCATGGACAAAGTACGTATATTCGAAATTAAACAGAGCGTTTATGCAAATAACGATCTCGAGGCCGACAAGCTGAGAGCCAGACTTAAAAAGGAAAAAACCTGCCTTATGAACCTCATGTCCTCTCCGGGCTCGGGCAAGACGACTACGCTTTTGCGCACTATCGAGGCGCTTCGCGATCAGTTCCGTATCGGCATTATGGAGGCCGACATTGACTCCGCAGTCGACGCCGAGACCATCGCCGCAACCGGAACGAAGGCCATCCAGCTCCATACCGGCGGAATGTGCCATCTTGATGCGAGCATGACCGAGAGCGGTTTGACCGAGTTCGGAACCGAGGACCTCGACTTCGTCGTGCTCGAAAATGTGGGCAATCTCGTCTGCCCTGCGGAGTTCGATACGGGCGCTTCTTTTGACGTTATGCTTTTAAGCGTACCCGAGGGCGACGACAAGCCCCTCAAATACCCCCTCATGTTCTCGAAGGTTTCCGCTCTGCTCATCAACAAAATCGACGTCAAGCCCTATTTCGATTTTGACTCCGATGCCGTAAGAGAGCGCGTAAAGAAGCTCAATCCCGACGCCGTAGTGTTCGAAATCTCCGCCAGAACCGGCGAGGGCATAAAGGAATGGACCGACTGGCTCGCAGGCAAAATCCGCGAGTGGAACAAATAAGGCGCTTCCGCCCCAGCTATCGAGCCTGTTTGAAAACGCTGTACACATAAACGCATAAAAACGACTGTTCCGTCTTAGGAACAGTCGTTTTTTATGCGGAAGCGGTCTTACGCTCGACGAACCAGCGCCCGATATTGTTTCCGGCAACGAATTCACTGCGCTCAAAAAACAGATAGCTGTGCTGACCTTTGACGGAAATCGTATAGCGGTCGCCCTGCCCTCCCGCCTTCATTGCGGCGGCCTGACGTATATCAAGCACCCTGTCGATTTCAAAAACGGTTCCGTCCTCCCATGTCAGCTCCCTCGGGAGCATCCTTCCCTCGGCGTCAAAAGAGGCGCGGACACCCACATAGACCTTAACACCGTCCATATTCAGACCTTCTTCAGAAAATCGCCCTTTGCCATAAGAGGCGGCTCGATCATTTCATACCCCCGGCGCTTCATTAGCCTGAATTTGAAATCGAGCAGCTCCGGCGGCACTCCGAGCCTTGAAGCCGCGCCGAAAAACGAAATATCGTCGTTTAACAGCTCGAGTACAGCCTCGTCCTTCATGAGATAGTCCGCCGCAAAGACATTCGCCTCATACTCCCTAACGCTCGCGGAGTCGAAAACGGCAAAGTCGTGAAACGCGGCGGGCGCGCCGCTTTTGCAATGCAGCACCGCGTGGGCAAGCTCGTGCATCAGTATGACGCGCTGCAGCTCCGGTGGCAGGTCGGAATTTACCGTTATATGCTTTACCCTGCAGAGCGAAACAAAAAAGCCCTTGCAGCAGCCCTCGAAAGAGCCCATCGGCTCATACCTGACGATAACCTTCATCGCCTCGGCGAGCTTTTGCGGCTCATTCTCCCCGTATTTATTCCTGATCCGCTCAACTTCCCGAAGTACGTATTCACTTTTCATTTCAAAGCTCACCTCCCCGCGAAAGAAAATCAGGCGCACAGCGCACTATTTACCGGCCTTGCGCCCGTAAGTATTTCTTGCCTCTTCCTTACAGTCTATATAGGCTTTCATCACGGCCTGGAAAAACGCATCCTTGGCCTCCTCAGTTATTTCGCCGCCGGCAAAAAGAGCCGTGTTCGCGCGCAGAAGCGTCTCCACATCTCCCGACCGGCGCGCACCGTACCTGCGCCTTGCGCTTTCGATGTAGTCCATGCTTTCCGCGCCGTACAGCGGGTCCGTAATTCTTTCGGTTTTAAGGTATTCGGGCGAAACCCCCAGCGCCTTTGCCAGCTTATAAAGCTGTGCCGGCTGCGGGATACGTCCGTCGGTTTCATAGGATGTGATGGTTCTTTTCCCGATTCCCGCCTTTGCGCTCAGCTCGGCCTGACTCAGACCAAGCTCTGCTCTGCGTGCAACAAGTTTTTCAGCAAATGATTTCATAGTACCTGCCTCCCGTATAAATAGTTGCTCTTTCTTGCGCTTTTTCTATTGACATCATTGCGGATTTTTGCTATATTGAAAGCGTAATATTCAGCAACTACTAGCAATTACAAGCATATTATATCCGGCATAAACGCAAATGTCAAGAGTAATGTTGCAACATGTTGCGCTATATGCATTACCAAGCGGAGGGAAAGCGGATGAGCGGCAGAGCGGTGCTTCACAGCGACATGAATTCATTTTACGCCTCGGTGGAGATGATGCTTGATCCCGCGCTTCAGGGCAGGGCCGTCGCCGTCTGCGGCTCTACGGAGACGCGCCACGGCATAGTCCTTGCAAAGTCCGAGCTGGCGAAAAAGGCCGGCGTCAAAACCGGTATGGTCAACTGGGAGGCCGAGCGCCTGTGCCCCGGTCTTATACTGGTTCCTCCCCGTTTTGAGCAGTATGTCAAATATTCAAAGCTGGCGCGCGCCATATACCAGAGGTACACCGATTTTGTTGAGCCCTACGGCATGGACGAGTGCTTTCTTGACGTTACGGGCAGCGCCGATGTATTCGGCAGCGGCATGGAGGTCGCGGAGAGCATACGTCAGACCATAAAGTCCGAGCTGGGGCTGACCGTAAGCATCGGAGTTTCCTTCAACAAGGTCTTTGCAAAGCTCGGCTCCGACATGAAAAAGCCGGACGCAATCACACAGATAACCGAGAGCAGCTTCAGAGAAAAGGTATGGCCGCTGCCCGTTTCCGAGCTTTTCTTCGTCGGCAGAGCGACGTCAAAAAAGCTTTACCGCTACGGCGTGCGGACCATAGGCGAGCTTGCGGCTCTCCCGCCCGACTTTCTTCAGCAGATTTTCGGGAAAAACGGCCTTGTGCTCTGGGCCTACGCAAACGGACTGGACACCTCGCCCGTCATGGACAAAGATTTCTCTGCCCCGGTAAAATCGGTCGGTCACGGCATCACCTGCACCTCCGACCTCGATAATGAGGAAGACGTCTGGCGGGTCATGCTGGAGCTTTCCCAGGACATCGGTCACAAGCTGAAAGGACACGGTCTTAAAGCCTCCGGCGTTCAAATCTCCGTGAAGGACAATGCCCTCCAGTCAAAGCAGTTTCAGGGCAAGCTCCCCTCCTACAGCTCCGACCCCAGGGATATTGCTGCAAGGGCGAGAAAGCTGTTTGACGACAATTACGGCTGGGAGCTGCCTGTCCGCGCTATCACCGTCAGAGCAATCGACCTGCACGGGGAAAACGAGGCCGAACAGATGGACCTTTTCGCTGAAATTGAAAAGCGGGAGCGCAGCGAAAAGCTCTGCGGCTGCGTGGAGGAGATACGCAGACGTTTTGGGAAAAAGTCCTTGTTTTCCGCCTCGCTCATGGGCGACGTCAATATGCCGGTTTACCGCGACCACGAGCTGGTTCTCCCCGGTTTAATGAGCAGATAAGGCGCAAACACCGCGGTTCAAAATAAAGCCGTTAATATTCCATGCAGAAGCAGGCACCGACCGAAGCTCTCGCTTTTCGCGCCGCCTGCTTAATTTTACGGTTTCCGCAGCTTTATTTCTCTGCGATTTGCTTACGTTTCCGGTTGTAGAGCTTTTCTCCGAAGTTGAAGAAAAACACTCCGAGAAGTATAATCCCGCCGCCGATAATTGTCGGCATATCAGGTTTTTCTCCTGCGAATAAAAAACCCATCAAGCTCGCAAGAAAAGGCGTTATGAACATATAGTTGCTTACGGAGGAGGAGTCCTTCGCTTTCTTGAATGCCTGAGCCCATGCGGCATAGGCTATCGCGCTTGAGAATATCCCGAGCACAGCGAGATAGGTAAAGGCAACGGGCGGCGCGCTCTGAGCCTGCTTAACAGCTGTCGGAAGGAAAACGGCAAGCATTATAGTTCCCGAAAATATACTGAAGGTTGAGGCCTGAAGTCCCGAATAATTCATCGTAATCTTGCGCTGGAGCAGGTTGTAGACGCTTAGAAGCAGCGACGCGCCGATGAGCCATGCAAGTCCGGGGTTAAATGAAAACGTGCTGTCCATGAGTGTAAGCACGATCACGCCAGAAAACTCCACGGCTATCGCCGTCCATTTTATCACGCTCAGCTTTTCCTTGTAGACGAAACGCGCGAGAAGAGCCGTCAGCACGGGTACGTTTGCGATTATGACGCTGCTGGTCGCGCTTGAAACGGTTTCGCAGCCTTTGTTGAAGGCTATCATATAAAGAAAAAATCCAACCGTTCCGGAGAGAATAAACCAGGCTATATCCTGCTTTTTCGGCGGTTTCATCTTTGTGATGAGGGCGATAACAATCAGCGCGCAGGAGGCAATCGTGTAGCGCAGAAAACCGAGAGAAAACGCGCTGAAATAGTGCAGCGACAATCTCGTCATTACATTGGCCAGTGACCAGAATATAATCGTTATTACCGCGTATGTATGAAAGCTGTCTTTGATCTTCAAAAAAACACCACTATTTCTGTAATTTCATCTATTTAACCATAAGTTTTTTATATAGTAAAGTATTGAACCGCAAAACAATAAAATAAAAGCCCAAATTACTGGACTTTTCATTTTACCGAAATATTGATTTTATATCAGCCGACGTTTTCGGCCTCTGCGGCAGCCTGCGCCGCTTCCGTCTCTTCCAGCGCTTTTTTGGCAGCCTTTTTTGCAGCGGATTTTGCGGCGGTAACCAGTTTTACGGCGGCGCGCTTCTTTTGAATCAGCTCTATGCGGGTGTCGTCGATTACTTTCTGCTCCGCTTCCTTGCGCATCCTGCGCTTGCTGTCAATCTCCTCGCGGATTTGCCTGAGCTCATCGCTCATTTTTTCCTTGATTTTTACATCGCACAATTCCAGGTGCTGCTCAAAAGCCACGGGGAAAACGAACTTCTTTACACCCGTCTCCGCGCCGAACTTCACTTCAACCACTGCCTCTGTCTGTTTAATAACCGTACCCATCCCAAACGTTCTGTGGTTCACCTTTTCGTGTATCACATTCATAGTACTTTTCGCTCCATTCTTATTTTACATATTTTACTGTCAAATCGCGGGTGCCGAACCGTCAGGCGGCCTTCAGGTCTTTGCGTTGGACGCTGTCCACGGCCGAAATCCGCCGTAGTATTTATTGGCAATGCGCTCCTGAGTCTCCTCGTCGAGAGAACAAAGTCTTGCGTCCGCCATTGCCTGACTTTTGACCCTTCTATTATAAGTGCATTTTTCACCGATGCATGCCGAAATTTGAAGCCACCTGCAGCTGCCGTTTTCAAGCAGTCCGGCGCAGTAGGGCCGTTCTTTTATTTCAATACTTGAATAACGTGATAGCGGAACCATAAAGCTCCTTCCTTCTTGCAAACCATCAGTTCGGGTCAGGCCCTATATGGCTACCCCACGTTCATTTTTCTACTCCGTTTTTACTGTAAGTTTTTAGCGCGCAGTTCTGACAATCGGAATTACGTTCGTCGAAACCACACGCTATAAATATAGTATAACATATTTTTCAGCTATATGTAAGAATATTTTTGTTTTAATAAAAAAAACCTCACAGTCCCAAAAGGAATTGCAAGGTTTTATGGCGGAGAAGGAGGGATTCGAACCCTCGAAACGCTTTTGACGTTTACACGATTTCCAATCGTGCGCCCTCGACCAAGCTAGGCGACTTCTCCATGGTTTATTCTGTTTCCGTGCGATAAAAACTGTCTCCGCACACAGCTTGTTCATTATAATTTAGTTCATTCGCGTTGTCAAGTATAAGTATCTGTTTTCAAAACATAAAAGCCTGTAAATCTTGTTTACCGCGATTGCTTTGACCCGCATAATTATTTGTACGGAAGTATTGAACTAAGCAAAGCGGTTGTTGTATAATGAAAGCTGCGTTGATTATTCCAAGCACATACAAATAAAGTAAATCACCGGGCATTTGTAAAATAAAGAAAAGGATGTCCGGCTGCAAATAATTTATTAACAGGTACAAGGGTGAAGATAGTGGAGCATATTTTTGTTATTAACCCTGCGGCGGGATCTTCGGACCCGACAAAAATTATTAAAGAAGCGGTTTCCAAATCCAGATACGCGTCGGAAAGCGAAATCTACTGTACAAAAGGTCCCGGCGACGCCACAGAATTTGTCGCGAAAAGGTGTGCGCAGGCAGCGGGTCCGATAAGGTTTTACGCCTGCGGCGGCGACGGTACGCTGAACGAGGTCGTCAACGGTGCCGTTAATTTTCCGAATGCCTCCGTCGGCGTCTATCCCTGCGGAAGCGGAAACGATTTTGTTAAATACTACGGCGGCACAGAAGGTTTTCTTGATATCGACAATCTGACGCAGGGCGAGGACCACCCCATAGATCTCATCCTCGCAAACGGTAAATACTGCATAAACGTCTTTGATTTCGGCTTTGATACCGCCGTTCTGAAAACCATGGAAAAGGTCAAAACGAAAAAGATGTTCAGCGGCAAACGCGCGTATTTTGCGGGAGTTGCAAAGGCTCTTTTTTATTCAATGAAGACCCCCTGCAGGGTCACAGTCGACGGAGAGCTCATCTGCGGCGACTATGCCCTGCTCTGCACTGTGGCAAACGGGACATATGTCGGCAGTTCCTTTATGTGCGCCCCGCGCTCGGAAAACGACGACGGGCTTCTGGAGGTCTGTCTGGTAAAGCCCTTCTCGAGACTTACATTTTTCAAACTGATTAAGTACTATACCCTTGGCGAGCATTTGGATAACCCCTTGTTCAATGATTACATAATTTACCGCCGCGCAAAGGAAATTGTCATCGAGGGCGGCGCTGACTTCAACTACGCTCTTGACGGAGAGCTGGTCGGGCAAAGCCGCGTCAGCGTCGAAGTAGTTGAAAACGCAATCAATTTCATTGTTCCCTGCGGCGTCAACCCTAAGCGGAGCCGCACATTGGCGCAAACGAAAACTTAGATAAGGGGACCTGCTTTACGCCGTACGATATTTATCGATTATTCTGGAACTTTTTTATATACGCGTTTATCGGCTGGTGCGTTGAGATAATTTTCCATGCGGTTTCGCAAGGGAAATTTATCAACCGCGGTTTTCTGAACGGTCCCGTCTGCCCTGTTTACGGCTTCGGCGTATTGATTGTCGTTTTGAGCCTTGAGCCTGTCAGGGATAAGCTCCTGCTTATATTCCTAGGCTCGATGCTTATCACCTCTGCGCTTGAATTTTTGACAGGTCTTGTTCTTGAGCAGTTCTTTAACGACAAATGGTGGGACTACTCAAAGGAGCCTCTCAATCTGCACGGCTATATCTGTCTGCGCTTTTCTCTCATATGGGGGCTTGCCTGCCTTCTGGTCGTCTATGTCGTCTTTCCGCTCACGAGCGACTTCATAGACTTGGTTCCACAGCCATTAGGGCTTGTCGCTCTCGGCATTTTCACCCTACTGACGCTTGCGGACACGACCGTCAGCCTCGTCGAGACTCTAAAGCTCAAAAGAAAGCTTGTTTTTCTGGAAAACGCAGAAAAGGGCATCCGCAGGGTTTCTGAGCGCCTCGGTGGGGCTCTTACAAGCGGCACCTTGAACGCTATGGAGAAGCTTGAAGAAGGCAAAGAAGCAGTCGAACTCCGTTCCGCAAGGGCAAGATCCGGACTCAGCGCTGTTCAGATGCGAATTCTGAGAGCCTATCCCCGTCTGCGTCACGGCAGGTATCGCAGCGGTTTTTCCAAACTAAGGCTGCGTATCAGAAGCGGTCTCCATAGCGAATCACGTCATCCTATTCAACTTGACGACCCCCGCAATATTATTTCGGACATTCCCATTGCTTTGTATCAGAGCACCTTTGAAACCGTCATCGATGTCCTTGAGGCGCGGGACGAATATACTGCGGGACATTCGCGGCGTGTCGCGGCGCTCACAAAGCGATTTTGCAGTCAGCTCAGAATTTTGCCGCTCGAAGCCGAGGTTTTTGAGCTTGCAGCCTCCCTTCACGACCTCGGAAAGGTCGGCATACCGGATGCAACACTCAACAAATGCGAAAAGCTCAATGAATCCGAATGGTTTGAAATGCGCCGCCATCCCGATATAGGCGCGGATATCATACTCAAATCCGGCAGCAAAATGGAACGCGTGGCCGAAATCGTCCGCCATCACCATGAGCATTGGGACGGAAGCGGTTACCCTGAAGGGTTAAAGGGCGATCAGATACCGGAGGGCTCGCAGATAATCTCAATCTGTGACGCTGTGGATTCTATGATGATAGAGCGGGTCTACAGGCAGGCGCTGCCTCCCGACGTAAGTAAAGCTGAAATAGCAAAAGGCAGCGGTTCTCTTTTCCGCCCGGAGCTTGTCACCGTTTTTCTTGACAGTTGGGACAGGATATTGTCAAGTGTGTATCCTGAGACGCGCGACTGTAGAGCCGAAGTATCCCAAAACGTAAAGACCTGATTTCGCGCACATCTTGCGTTGAAAAGCAGGCGCCACCCAAAGCTGTTACTTTGAGTGGCGCCTGCTTTTCTATATGGTCGCCAACGCCTGATTTGTTTATTAACTTAATAGATAAAATCAGAAGCCCTGTTTCCGACGCCCTTCGTATTCTTTATTTTTGATATCGTCGCAGTAAAGCGTATATGCGTCCTTGCCTTTTACCTTTGTGAAATACTGAGCTTTATCGGCATATTCGAGGAGCTTATTGAAATCGGTGCCGTATTCGCAGCTGCATACAGCTCCGACACTTACAGACACCTGGACCGTTCTGCGTCCTTCGCAGTATGTCAGGCGCAATTCGTCCAGCAGCCGCTCAAGCAAAGACCGTAGCTCTTCTTTTTGAATATCCTTTACAAGTACGCAGAATTCATCACCGCCGAAGCGTCCCAAAATATCGCGGCTTGAAAATACATTAAGCATTTTTTGTGACATATTGCACAGAGCTCTGTCGCCGACTGCATGGCCGAGCCTGTCGTTTATTTCCTTAAAATTGTCGACGTCAATAAAAACTATCACGCTGTTCCTGTCCGGATTATTTGTCAGATAGTCGGTGGAGCGGGTTTTGAAAGCTTCCTTGTTATATAGGCCCGTCAAAGCATCCACCTGGGCCTTTTTCATGAGCGTCTGCTTCTCTTTCATTTCTCCATCAATATCGGTCAGCTTACCTATAAGCTGCATCTGCCTGCCGTCCGTCCGCATAACATGGTAAATCACTTTACACCAACAGGGCGTCCTGTCACTCCTGAATACGCGAAATTTCAGTTCTCCGTCAATCTTGCCGCACTCGATTTCCTGCAGCGCTTTCAAATATTTCGTTCTGTCATCCTCATAAACGAAAGACAAATCGGGTTCGCTGCCGCCCCAGTATTTTTTTGGCGGCGACCAGCCGAATTTCTCCCTGAATTTCGGCGAAATTTTGATAGTTTCCTCTTCATAATTGACTTCAAATAAAATTTCATCTGACTTTTCCAAGAGTATCCTGTGGCGTTCCTGTTCGAATTTGAGCTCTTCCATCATTGCTTGTTCTCTCGAAACGTCCATAACAACGCAGAACATCTCATTTTCCCCTTGTTCGTTTGTCACAAGCGAGCCCTTGATAAGCACCGGTATGTATTTTCCGCTTTTGCTCATTATCCGAAGCTGTATCGAGAAATCGCCAGGCCCGCCCTCTTCAGGTTCTGCGGGAACTACATCACAGTTCAGTTTTTCCCTGTCTTCCGGGTGGACATACGATATATAATATTCTTCGCGTATGGCGTTAATTTCCTCAATTGAATATCCTGTCAGCTTCATGAAGCCGTCGTTCACATATGAAATATGAAAAGCTTTCTGCGGAATAAGTACCAGAACCCCGCCATTTATATTGTTTGTCACGTTTCTGAGCATTTCTTCGCTAGCTTCAAGCTTTCTGTACTGCTTTTTGCGCGATATATAGCTGAATGAAGCGTGAAGCGCAGAAAGAAGTACAAATATGGCAATCATAATCAAATGAGTTCTATATCTGAGCCAGAACTTGTCCAGCAGATAATCGTGGCGATACTTCGACGGGCTTCCGTTTATATCATCCGCCGTATCTTCGCCCAGCATTATCAGTCTGTTTGAAGCTGTCTCCCGGCTCTGAGCCGGAACCGTCTCAGGGTAGTTTCCCGAAAAAGCGGCTGAAGCCGCATCACTCGAAACGTATTCGAGTCCTGAAGCCATAAACTGTATTTGGTTATTTACAGCCGTTTGAGTTTTCGCCGCCAAACTCAGGCGCGAAAACGAGTTAGGCGCCATTCCTGCAAGCGCTAGGAGCAGCACAATCGCCGCGGCAGTTCCAATGAACTTTTTCATTTGCAGCTTCCTTCGAAAGTGGTCTTATATACGCCGGACTTCGCAAAGTTTAAGGATGAATTAAATGCATCAGCATATTATCCGCAATTTCGGCAAGCGTATTATTAAATGGTCGCCGCATTGCGCCTTCTTTGACAAAATACCACCAGAAAAAACGGCCGAAAGTCTTATCGTGGTATATTATTGCTGACGAAAACCGTTTGCAAGGACAGAGGCTATAATGTTCTCCGCGCCGTCGGTGACCGTAATTTCAAAAAAAGATATGCTCCTGCCGCACTTGATAGACTTTGCCTCGGCATAAAGGACGGGGCCCTTTGTCGGGCGGATAAAATTGATTGTACAGCTAAGCGAAACAGTTTGCGGGTTTTCGTTATTCACCGCAACGCCGAAGGCGTAATCCGCCAGAGTAAAGATTGCTCCTCCCATTACGAATCCGTTGGTGTTATAATGGCGTTCATCGATTTCAAGGCTGCATCTGGCGTAATTTACGTCGGCCTCCTCGATTTTTATACCGGTTGTCGCAACTGCATATCTGTCGTTCGAAAAGCAGTCTATCGCGTGCTGTGTATAGTTCATGGCCAATTGTCTCCTGTTTTAATAAACGCTATAAATAATAGTAGCTCATTTTCTCATATCAGGTCGAAAATGTCAAAATTTAAATAATCTGTCTGTGCAAAATCAGGGAGTCCCGCTTTTCGGCGACTCCCTGATTTTTTATAATACGTACAAATTCGAAAATTGAATTCTGTCGCTTCCTTTATTTTCCGAGATACGCCTTTTTGACTGCCTCGTCCTTGAGGAGCTCTTTACCGGGGCCTGACAAGGTTATGCGTCCCGTTTCGAGAACATATCCCATATTTGCCGTGTGCAGCGCCATGTTCGCGTTTTGCTCAATGAGCAGTATCGTGACCCCTTGCTTGTTTATCTCCTTGATGATGTCGAAAATGCCCTTGACGACAAGCGGAGCAAGTCCCAGTGAGGGTTCGTCCATCATCATGAGCTTCGGCCGGCTCATCAGCGCGCGCCCTACCGCGAGCATCTGCTGCTCGCCGCCCGACAGAGTTCCGGCGGCCTGCCAGGAGCGTTCCTCAAGACGAGGAAAAAGGCTGTAGACCCATTTTATGTCCTCCGCAAGGTCGTCCTTGCGGAGATAAGCACCGACTTTGAGGTTTTCGAGCACCGTTAAATCCGGAAAAACGCGGCGCCCCTCCGGAACAAGGGTGATGCCCTTTGAGACAATTTCGTTTGTCTTTTTACCCGTTATGTCCTCGTTCATGAAGCTGATTTTTCCTGACGCCGGTGAAACAAGCCCCGTAATTGTACGCAGTGTGGTCGATTTGCCCGCTCCGTTTGCACCGATAAGCGTTACGATACTTCCTTCGTCGACATTGAAAGAGATACCCTTAACGGCTTCAATGCCGCCGTAGTTGACTTTTAGGTTCTCAATTTTAAGCATCTTCAGCCACCCCCAGATATGCTTCGATAACCCGCTGATTGTTCTGGACTTCCGCGGGAGTTCCGTGCGCGATCTGCTTGCCGAAGTCGAGGACATAGATGCGTTCAGAAATCTGCATTACGAGATCCATATGATGCTCAATCATAAAAACCGTCAGATTGTGCTCATCCTTGATCTGGCGGATGAAATCAGTCAGTTCCTTTGTTTCCTGAGGGTTCATGCCTGCCGCAGGTTCATCGAGAAGAAGAAGCTTTGGCTCGGTTGCCAAAGCGCGGGCGATTTCCAGCCTGCGTTGGACGCCGTAAGGCAGATTGATGGCCTTTTCGTTTGCAAGGTGAGCCATGCCCTGGCGTTCAAGCAGCTCCATGCTCTCCCTGCGCATTCTCATTTCCTCTTTATAATTGATTCTGAAGGTTGCCGTAAGCATATTCTGCTTTGCTCGCATATGCTTTGCAATGAGTACATTTTCAAAAACCGTCTGACTGCCAAAAAGCCTTATATTCTGAAAAGTACGGGCAATGCCGTATCCTGTTATCTTATCCGGCGTCTTACTGACGACCTTAGTATATTTGCCGTTATTCTCGCCTGCGTAGAGCTTCTTCATCTTTCCGACGGGATGATTCGAGACAATGATTTCGTCGTTGAATTCGACCTGGCCGTTTGTGGGCTCATAAACGCCGGTTATGCAGTTGAACGCAGTGGTCTTTCCGGCGCCGTTTGGTCCTATGAGAGCGACAATTTCGCCTTTATTGACCTCAAGCGACAGATTGTTGACGGCAACAACGCCACCGAACTGCATGGTTATATCGGAAAGGCGCAGTACGTTTTCACTCATTACCGCTCACCTCCCCCTTTTTTTTCTTGGGTTTGAACCGGCCTATCATTCGTTCAAAATCAAATTCCTTATCGCCCATAATACCCTTGCGGTAGAACAGAACGACGCACATGATTATAACTGAAAATACGACCAGCCGGAAACCGTTTCTGAAAATCCCGGGAGCCGATATGCCGAGAAATTTGCCCGCGTCAAGCCCGCGCAGCCACCACTCGGAAGCAGCGATAAAAAGGAACGAGCCAATGCAGCTGCCGGTTACGGAGCCGATACCGCCGAGAACGACAATCAGAAGTATTTCATACGTCATTCCGGATTTGAAGGCTGAAGCCTGAATAGTCGCCTGGAACATGGCAAGCATTGCGCCGCCGATTCCCGCAAAAAAGGCGCTGGTGCAGAAGGAAATCATTTTATGACGGGCAAGATTTATTCCCATTGCTTCTGCCGCAACCTCATCGTCCCTTATGGCTTTGAACGCGCGTCCGTATGATGAGTTTATAAGCAGAACAATAACGACTATGCATATGCCGGAAAGCAGAATCGGGAGCATCGTTATGAGGAAATTCTCAAGCCACGGCGCGGACGTAAAGAGGTTCTTAAAAAATTCATGCTTACCGTCTTCCTTCGCCATGTCTTTGACAATCGAATCGAAGGACGGGAACATTTTGAGCATATTGGAGCCGTTTGTTACGGGTCCAAGCGTGTTCCACTGAAAAATAGCGCGGATAATTTCCGCGAAGCCCAAAGTCGCAATCGCAAGATAGTCGCTTTTCAGACGCAGCACGGGCAGACCTATGAGAAGCGCAAAACCCGCTGCGGCGAGTCCCGCCAGTATAAGCGCAACAATAACAGGCACCGTGAATTGAATTATGCCTCCGTTAAAATATTGATAAACCTGGGTTCTCGCTGCAACAGGGATAGTGAAAATAGCGTAAGTATAGGCGCCGATAAGCATAAAGCCTGCCTGCCCGAGCGAGAACAGACCTGTAAATCCGTTCAGCAGGTTCATGGAAACCGCAATAAGCGCATAAATTGCGCCCTTTTTCAGCACGACGAACAGCATTGACGATGAAGGCAGGAAATAACTTAATATGAGGACTATCAAAAGCAATGCAAAAATAAGCGCGGCGTTAATAAGGTTTTTCTTCTTTTTACTCATATCGTCACCGCCTCAAACCTTGTCTGTCTTTTTCTCGCCGAACAGCCCGGTGGGCTTAACAATGAGAATTATTATCAGCAGCGCGAATGTAAACGCGTCGGAAAAAGTCGCCAGTCCCAATGGATTTTTAATGACTCCGGAAGTAACCAGCATTGTATCGAGACCTTTTATGATATTCTCGCAGATGCCGATAATGAACGCGCCGACAACCGCTCCGGGTATCGAGCCGATGCCGCCAAATACCGCAGCAACGAAAGCCTTAAGCCCTGGCATGGCTCCCGAGTTCGGGACTACGCCGGGATAATTCGTGAAATAAAGCATCGAGCCGATGGCGGCCAGCAGCGAACCGATAATAAAGGTTGACGAAATTACGCTGTCGACCTTAATGCCCATGAGCTGTGAGGTTTCGAAGTCCCTGGAAACCGCTCGCATGGCCATACCAATTTTCGTGTGCTTAATGAGAATAACAAGCGCGATGACAAGAACAATTGTCAGCACAGGGGTTATCAGCGTTACGCGCTTTGTGACCGCTGTACCTATCGTTACCGTATCGGAAATCCAGGGAATTGAAGGGTAGTTTTTATTTAATCCACCGGTAATATAAAGTGATATGTTTTGAAGCAGGTAGCTCACGCCGATGGCAGAAATCATAATTGACATACGGGGCGCGCTGCGAAGCGGCTTATAGGCAGCACGCTCGATAATAAAGCCAAGCAGTACGGTCAGAATAATTACGAGAGGAATGGTAATATAGAGCGGTGCCCATGATGCCAAATACACCATCATAAGGCCCGCAACCATAAACACATCGCCGTGAGCAAAGTTAATTAGCCTTAAAATACCGTAAACCATCGTATATCCGATAGCTATCAGCGCGTACTGACCGCCTACCGAAATGCCCGACAGAATATATGGCAGATTGGCAGATATAAAACTCATAGAGGAACCTCCTCAGATTTGGGCTGTCTCGAAAAGAGTCGAACATTCGCTCCCTTTCGAGGCAGCCCAGTTGTCATATTTTTACACGAAGAAACAATAAAGGGCATGGCGGGGGGGAAAGCCCCCCCCACACCACCTCTTCTCTAACATATTTTAT
>Ga0074193_1002702_pt1 | contig 15224 bp, 10 predicted proteins | sample EPASupsiteHSE605_FD_64523 | JGI IMG/M metagenome (GOLD analysis project Ga0074193, IMG submission 64523) | Bioremediated contaminated groundwater from EPA Superfund site, New Mexico - Sample HSE6-05 | ecosystem: Environmental > Aquatic > Deep subsurface > Groundwater > Contaminated ... | reverse complement strand
GCTTTGCTGGGAGCCCCCTTTTTCTTATTTTTATTAAGGAGGGCATAGTATGCCTGCTTTAGAAACAAAGGGCTTGTGCCTAGGCTATAACGGACACCAGATTGTGGACAACCTCAATCTGTGTGTTGAAAAATGTAAAATTGTATCTATCCTGGGGCCAAATGGCTCCGGTAAAAGTACGATTTTAAAAGCATTATCCCGTAATCTGAAACCAGATCGCGGGACAGTTTTATTAAACGGGTCTGATATTGAACTGATGAAATCCCGTGATGTGGCGCGGCAGTTGGCGGTTTTATTTCAGGCACCCCAATCTCCTGGAGACTTGACGATCAAGGAACTTGTTGAATACGGACGGTTTCCCCACCAGAACTGGTGGCAGGGAAAAAGTAAGGACGATGCGGAATTGGTAGCATGGGCGCTGTCTCAAACCGGGTTAACCGATATGTCCGGGCGTATCGTCAGTACCCTATCTGGTGGTGAGCGGCAGCGGTCCTGGATTGCAATGGCGTTGGCACAGCAACCCGGCATCTTGCTGCTGGACGAGCCAACGACCTACCTGGATCTTTGCCATCAGTTGGAGCTGCTGGAGTTGGTTGCCGAACTAAATAAGCAGCATGGTATTACGGTAGTGATGGTATTGCATGACATCAATCAGGCGGCCAAGTATTCCGACGAGGTGGTTATTTTAAAAAACGGGCGGATCTATACAAAAGGCGAGCCGCAAACAGCCATCTCCGCACAAACCCTGCGGGAAGTTTTCGGGGTGGAAGCCGATGTCTGGCTGGACAACGGTAAACCCATGTTTGTCGTACGAGGATTAGCGAGATAACGATAGAGTATAGAAACAGGGGATTGACCTTAACACCACGACGCAACGACGCAAAGGAAATATATTTTTTAAAATCTCATATCAAGATCAAGGTTCAGGTTATGAAATGGTACATTAATAAATTAACGTTCCTATGTCAAAGAATAGGATAAGACCAGTCCTACTCAGCACCAGAATTACAGAAGATAAAAAATTCCCCTTTGCGTCTTTGCGTCGTGGTGTTAAATAATTACTCAGCCCCCAGTCCCTAGCCCCTAACAAAGGAGGCAGTTATGATTAAAGTTGAAGGTCTGGTTAAACAGTTTGGTACGCGGATTGTGCTGGACCACTTAAATTTACATGTTGATACCGGAGAAGTTTTCGGTTTGCTGGGTCCCAATGGAGCCGGTAAAACGACAACTATCCGCATATTAACGATGCTGACCCAGCCCACCGCCGGAACTGTTATGATTAACGGCTGGCGTGTACCGGAAGATGCTTCGGCCGTAAAGTCCGTTATTGGTGTAGTGCCGCAGCATTTTAACCTGGACAATGACCTTACAGCCCGGGAAAACCTCGAACTGCACGGACGCCTTCATCATATGCCAAAAAACCAGATGAATGATCGCATTGCTGAGCTATTGGTGTTTACTGAACTCAATGATCGTAAGGATGATATGGTACAGAGTTTTTCGGGAGGGATGAAACGCCGGCTTATGATTGCTCGTGCCCTACTACATCGCCCATGTATTTTATTTATGGATGAACCGACGGTCGGTTTGGACCCGCAAGTGCGCCGCAAACTATGGGGGTTAATCCGTCGTATGCAATACGAAGGTGTAACGGTCCTTCTGACCACCCATTACATCGAAGAAGCAGAGAATTTATGCAACCGTGTTGCGATCCTTGATCAAGGAAAACTGATTGCGGTAAATAGTCCGCTGTCGTTATGTCAGCGTTTAGGTGAATTCGTGGTTGAATGGAATGATGGTGGTGTTACGCAATTCCGTTTCTTTGCTAACCGGTTGGAAGCTGCACAATTTGCCGGAACTTTGTCGGTCAACACCACGCTGCGCTGTTCTAATTTGGAGGATGCCTTCGTGGAATTGACAGGTCGGAAGGTGGTGGAGTAGTGTTCATAACGGATATTTGGACCGTATTTTGGCGGGATTGGATTGTATTACGGCGTCGCATCGGACGATTTATACTATCCCGGATGATTACCCCGATTCTCTACTTGATTACCTTTGGTTGGGGTTTGGGTAGAAATGTAGAAATTTACGGCGGGAATTACTTGGATTTTATGTTGCCCGGTATTATCGCACTAAATAGTATGAACATCAGTTTTAGTTCGGTCAGCTCGCCGGTAAATATGAGCCGTTTGCATTATAAAACCTTAGACGAGTATCTTATCGCACCCATCAGTTTATGGTCCTATATCTGGGGTAAGGTGTTATCTGGAACCCTGCGCGGACTTATATCCTCGGTCATTATTATTTTTTTAGGTTACCTCTTTGGTGCGCACATGGTTGTCAGCGGTTGGTTTATCATTGCTTTAACGCTTAATTGCCTGCTGTTTTCCGCCTTTGGATTTGTTGCAGCAATGGTCATAAATTCCCATGAGGACCTCGCCAATTTCGGGACGTATTTTTTGTTGCCGATGTCCTTTTTGTCCGCCACTTTTTTTTCGCCGGACAAGCTGCCTGCCGCAATACAACTAGTAGTGGAGCTCCTACCGCTAACCCATGCCAGTTATGCCTTACGCATCATCGGGCTGAATGGTCCAATTCCATGGGGCTCGATGGGCATATTATGTGCTTATATGTTAGCCTTTGTGGTGATAGCCCGGTGGGCTTTGCACAAAAACCGTGCTTGAAAAGCAAAGGAGCCCGGGATTAATCCCAGACTCCTTGATTTATGTTTTTCGAAGAGAACGAATTGAACACCACGACGCAAAGACGCAAAGTGATAATTATTTACTAGTATTTCTCTTGGCGACTTTGGCGGTTAGAACTTAATATTGCTAATGGAATAAGATGAATCGTTCTTAGCAGAAACAATAAAGATGATAAAAAACACCCCTTTGCGCCGTTGCGTCGTGGTGTTCAAAAAATTATTTCTTTTCACCGGCTTACCGCTTACCGATTAATTCGTTTGATCAGTACCTCTACGCGACGGTTGTGCTGCCGTCCTTGGGCGGTGTCGTTAGTTGCGATGGGATGAAACTCACCATAGCCAGTGGCATTGAATTTTTCGGGATTAAGCTGTGGATTGCGTAGCAGTAACTTCATAAAATTCAGGGCTCGTTTGGAACTTAGATCCCAGTTTGAGGGAAATTCAGTTGTATTAATTGGCACATTGTCTGTATGTCCGACAATCGTTATCTTTTGAGGAGCAGGCTGTAACAGAACAGCGATCTCAGATACAATCGTTTTTGCAGCAGGGAGCAACTCTGCACTCCCGGATGGAAACAATGCAACTTCCCCGATCGTGATCATCAGTCCCTCATCAGTCAAAGTGCTGGATAAATGGGTTGACAGACTATTTTGCTCAATAAATTTGTCGACTTCTTCCTTTAATTTCATGAGTTGCACTGTTTCCGTACTTACATTTGAAGAGAGTGTCGATGGAACGGCAGATTGCGCAGTGTTATTTGGATTGGGCATATTCGTATTTATGGTACTCGGTTGGTTCATCATACCCATATTACCTGCAAAGAGTGCATTGAAAACCTGTCCCATATCACCAAGTTTTTTTGAGTCAACTTGGCTGGAAGCAAAAAGTACGATAAATAGAGCTAATAGTAATGTTAGCAAGTCGGCATAGGGAATCAGCCAAGTTTCGTCAATATGTTCTTCGTGATGTTTCTCTTTGCGTTTTCTAGTCATATTGCGATCCAGTTTCTTCGGCTTTTCTAAAATTACGCTCTTTAACTGGGAGATATACTATTAACTTATCTTCCAGGGCAGAAGCAGATTCGCCCGCCTGCAAAGATAAGATGCCTTCGATTGCAACCTTTTTCAATGACGACTCAACCTTAGACATCCGTTTAAGTTTGTTAGCGAAAGGATGCCATAGCACATAACCGGAGAAGATACCCAGGAGCGTTGCGATAAAGGCGGCAGCAATCGAATGTCCTAGCGCATCGATATCTTTTAGGTTGCCTAAAGCGGCAATAAGTCCGACAACGGCTCCAAGCACACCAAGAGTGGGGGCATATGTACCTGCCTGGGTAAAGATCAGAGCACCACTTTGATGGCGATCCTCCATGGCTTCGATTTCTTCCATTAATACGTCTCTCACGAATTCAGGATCGCGGCCATCTATAATAAGTGAAAGGCCGCTTTTTAAAAAAGGGTCATTAATTTCCGCCATATGACCTTCTAGTGCCAAGAGACCTTCGCGTCGGGCGATAGCAGCCATGTCAATAAAAAAACCAATTAGTTCCTGCTTGGACATTAACTGCTTACCAGTAAACAGAAGTTTTAGCAGGGTGGGGAACCTCTTAAGTTCGGCCAGGGGAAAGGCGATAAACAGACTAGCCGCTGTACCAGCAAAAATAATTAGAAAAGCGGCGGGATTGACAATGGATGATAATTTTGCACCCTTTAGCACCATACCAAAGCCAATCGCGAAAAAACCAAGAACAAGACCAATGACAGTGGATTTCTCCATAATTTAGACACCTCTATTTATGCCAATTCTACATTACATATTATCACATATGCCGTCAAAGTTCGCAATTTATTTTTAGGCCTTAAGTCCCGGGATAGTTAATTTATCAGGCTGGACAGACAATGACCGTGCGTAAGTAAAAACATTATTTATTCCATTAACTTCCGCTCGTGATTGTGAAAGCAAAGGCAGGAGATGAAGTGAAGCTGCTTATGTGGTAAAATATAGTCAATGCTTTCTGGCATAACCCTCGACATGATCGGGGGAAATTGCGGTAAATATCAGCTAATAATTAAGGATTGGGGATATATCAATGCGAGTTCGTAAGGCGATTATTCCAGCAGCTGGTTTTGGAACCAGGTTTCTACCGGCAACTAAAGCACAGCCTAAAGAGATGCTGCCAATTGTGGACAAACCAACCATTCAGTATATTGTAGAAGAGGCAGTGGATGCAGGGATTGAAGATATTTTGATTATTACCGGTCGAAATAAGCGGGCCATAGAAGATCATTTCGACCGCAATTTGGAGTTGGAACATTTCTTGGAAAGCAAGGGTAAAAATGATCTTAAGCTATTGGTTGAGGAAATCGGAGCAGTGGAGATCCACTATATTCGGCAAAAAGAACAGCTAGGTTTAGGACATGCTATTTATTGCGCCCGGAGTTTTGTAGGCAATGAACCCTTTGCGGTTTTGCTGGGTGACGATATCGTTTATAGTGACACACCTGCGCTCAAACAACTAATGAACGTATATGAAGATGTGGGCGGAACAGTACTGGGTGTTCAGCCGGTACCCCGACAATGGACGAGCCGTTACGGTATCGTATCTCCTCTTAATCAGCGGGGGAGCATCTACGAAGTAGCAGATCTGGTCGAAAAGCCCCAACCGGAGGATGCTCCTTCGGAGCTGGCCATTATGGGCAGATATATCATCGAACCGGAAATTTTTGAAATCTTAGCCGAAACAGCGCCTGGTGCCGGAGGGGAAATCCAGCTAACCGATGCCCTTAAAGAATTAGCCAGACGTAAGCCCATGTATGCATATCACTTTGAAGGTAAGCGGTATGATGTAGGTGATAAACTGGGTTATCTCGAGGCTTCGGTTGAGTTTGCCTTGCGGAACGAAGAATTAGCAGATGATTTCCGACAATATTTAAAAAATATTGTCGCCACTTTTTAAAAATAACCTTTGCGTCGTTGCGTCATGGTGTTCAAAAAACCGTTCCCAATAGGTGAAGTGAGGAGAACGATTTAACACCACGACGCAAAGACGCCAAGGGGGAATAAATAGTTTATGGTCAATCAACTGGCACAACTAGTACTTATTCCGCTATAAAAGTAGAAATAGGAATAAAGATAAATAAATAACCTTTGCGTCGTTGCGTCGTGGTGTAAAAAACCGTTCCCAATAGGTGAAGTGAAGAGAACGATTTAACACCACGACGCAAAGACGCCAAGGGGGAATAAATAGTTTATAGTCAATCAACTGGCACGACTAGTACTTATTGCGCTATAAAAGTAGAAGTTGGAATAAAGATAAATAAATAACCTTGGCGTCGTTGCGTCGTGGTGTAAGATTTTTTCCCCTGCGTAGTGTTCCAAACTATAATATTTTTAAGAATTTGAGGAGCTTCTCTTATGTTTGATCTCCATAGTCATATACTTCCCGCATTGGACGACGGTGCTAAAGACTTAGCAGAGACTGTTGGTATGCTCGAAATAGCTTCGAAAAACGGAAGCAAAGGCATTGTCGCTACTCCCCACTTATTTGAGGGAAACGGCCTTATTGCGTGGAAAACCATCCTGGACAACTGTGAAAGCCTGAATGTAGAGGCTCAGAGGTTGTCGCTGAATATAACAGTATATCCCGGCGCGGAGGTTTTCCTGTGTCTTGATATATTAGAAAGAATAGAAGGCCCGGGTGCTTACTGCATTAATAACGGACGCTATCTGTTGGTTGAACTGCCATCTCTTGAAATTCCCCGCTATGCGGAAGAATTTTTTTTCACCCTCCAGACACGAGGTATTACACCAATACTGGCCCATCCTGAACGGCACCCTGATATCATAAAAAAACCGGAGATATTAGCCGAATGGGTTAACAAGGGCATTTTGGTACAAGTTAATGGCCCCAGTCTTACTGGACGTTTTGGGGAAAGGATCATGAAAACTGCCGAAATACTGCTTAGTCACGACATGGTACACTGTATTGGTTCTGACGCCCATAGTATACGTTCCAGAAATCCGGATTTGACCAAGGCATATGAAAAGATCCATAAATTAGTAGGGCCGGAGAGGTCCGAGCGTATATTAAAAACGAACCCTGGCAAGATTATTGCAAATTGCGAATTCGAGGCACCGAAAATCCTTGATCTAAAAGTGGAACATCAAAGGCGCGGTATTTTCAAATGGTTGGATAAAATCAAGAGGTTGAGAGGCTAACTGTAAGACGCTGGACAGGTTGGGGAAAAAGAGCAGATTGACACCAAAAAGTAAAAAGAACGAATTGAACACCACGCCGCAAAGGCCGCAAAGGGAATGAATATTGTTTATAGAAACTAAGAAGAACTAGCTCTGTTAGTACTATACCGCGATGAAACTTAGCAGTAAAAATACATGAGATAAAAAATACCCCTTAGCGTCGTTGCGTCGTGGTGTTAAAAAAACGTTCCCTATGGTTTGGTTAAAAAGAACGATTTGAACACCACGACGCAAAGGCCGCAAAGGGAATAATATTGTTTATAGAAACTAAGAAGAGCTAGCTCTGTTAGTACTATGTCGCGATGAAACTCAGCAGTAAAAATACATGAGATAAAAAATACCCCTTAGCGTCGTTGCGTCGTGGTGTTAAAAAAATCGTTCCCTATGGTTTGGTTCAAAAGAACGAATTTAACACCAAGCCGCAAAGCCGCAAAGGGGACAATCGTTTACCAATATTTCTATTGGCGTTCTTGGAGTCCTTGGCGGTTAGACTTGATGTTAAAGCTGGAATAAGGCAAGTCGATCTCAACAGTAGAAATAAGATGATAAAAAATACCCCTTTGCGTCGTGGTGTTCAAAAAAGTGTTTAAAAAACCTTCCAAGAATGGGAGGTTTTTTAATGGGAACTTGGAGGAATTTGGGATTATGTTAGCGAAAATTGTGTTAGTTTGTAAAGTTTTTCTTGCGGTAATTGTTGAAGTTTAGGGGGACACATTATTTGAAGAAACTGATCATAAATCTTGCACCAACAGGTATGGTTCCGACTAAACAGGATAATGTCCATCTTCCCGTAAGTCCTGAGGAGATTATCGCAGATGTTCTTAGCTGTGCAGAGATTGGGGTATCGATGGCGCATCTTCATGTAAGAGATGCGAACGGATTACCAGCTTATCAGAAGGAAATCTATGCCGAAATAATAGCTGGAATTCGGGAAAAGAGGCCGGAACTGGTAATTGTCGTATCGACGAGCGGCAGAAATTTTTCTGAAGTTGAAAAGCGGGCCGATGTATTAAAACTCGCAGGAAAAAACAAACCGGATATGGCCAGTTTAACCTTGGGGTCTTTGAATTTTATGAAAACGGCTAGTGTAAACGACCCGGATACGATTGTAGAGCTGGCCAAAATCATGAAGGCAAACGGCATTAAGCCTGAATTGGAGATTTTTGATCTGGGAATGGTCAATTATGCAAAAACCCTCATTCAAAAAGGAATCATCGAACCTCCATTTTATTTCAACATAATTCTTGGCAATATTGCCAGTGCTCAGGCTACCTTGCAGCATGCCGGGCTAATCCTGGCAGACCTGCCCGCTGACTCTATCTGCTCTTTAACCGGCATAGGCAGTTATCAACTACCTATGCATATTTTGGCAATGGCAGTTACAGACGGGGTACGCATCGGGCTTGAGGACAATATTTGGTTTGATGCTGAACGCAAAATCAGGGGTACGAATTACATGTTAGTTGAACGCATCACAAAGATAGCAACGGCATGTGGACGTCAGATCGCTGATCCCGGCGAGGTGCGCTCCAGACTTGGGTTAGCATAAAGGTTTTAAGGAGGATTGATGATGGAACGCAAAGTGCTGGGAGAAAAGAACTTTCCAAGTCGAGAAGCGATGCGGCTGCTGGACTTGTGTACGGATTATTGTCGACAGGATCCTGATAAAATCGCCATATTGGCTTCGGACATGATCAGCATGACCTATGGACAGCTATGGGAGCAGGTTTTAAAAGGTGCTGCAGCCCTAAGAAATCTAGGGATAAAGAGACACGAGCGGGTGGCTCTGGTTATGCCGAATGGCCCTGAAATGATAACCGCTTTTTTGGCCGTGACTACAGTTGCAACTTGTGCCCCGCTTAACCCGTTATATTCGGTCGATGAATTTAAGTTTTATTTGAGCGATGTCGATGCAAAGGCGGTTATTATTAGTGAAAGTCTGGATACGAAAGCTTTCGAAGCTGCCAGTGCATTAGGGATAAAGCTGATAACGCTGAAACCCCAGACAAATAATGCAGCTGGCACCTTTGATTTTGGGGGCTCGTGTCAGCCACCGATGGTCGAATCAGAGCTAGCACATGCCGATGATGTGGCATTAGTTCTGCACACATCAGGAACTACAGGGAAACCTAAAATCGTACCATTGACGCACCGGAACATCTATACCTCTGCTGTCAATATAGCAGAGGCTCTTTCTTTGAGTCCGGATGATGTCTGTCTTAATGTCATGCCACTGTTTCATGTACATGGATTGGTGGGGGCGGTGCTTGCTTCTTTTGCAGCAGGTGGGGCAGTAATTTCTACGCCCGGCTTCAATGCGGATAAGTTTTTTACCTGGCTGGAGGATTTAAAACCTACCTGGTACACAGCGGTGCCGACGATGCATCAAGCTGTTTTGTCGATATGGGATAAAAGACAAACAACAAAGCCAAAACACCAATTGCGCTTTATTCGCTCCAGTTCATCCGCTTTAGCACCGACAATCGGCAAAAAACTGGAGGAAGCCTTTCAGGTACCCGCTATTGAAGCCTACGGTATGACGGAGGCGTCTCATCAAATAGCGGTTAATCCCCTTCCGCCCGGCTCAAGAAAATTTGGCTCTGTCGGTAAGGCCGCAGGCTGTAGAGTATCCATCATGGACACTGAAGGGAATTTGCTGTTACCGGGAAGATTTGGTGAAATTGTCGTGCGTGGGGAGAATGTGATTAACGGCTATGCAAATAACCCAAGTGCTAACGAAGTCTGCTTTCGGGATGGCTGGTTCCGAACAGGCGACCAAGGGTATCTAGACCAAGAGGGATATATTTATATTTACGGACGTATTAAAGAGATCATCAATCGCGCCGGCGAGAAAATATCACCAGGGGAAATTGATGAAGTGCTGCTAAGGCATCCAGCCGTACAACAAGCTGTCGCGTTTGCCATACCTCACCCGACTTTGGGTGAAACTGTTGGTGCGATAGTTGTACTACATCCAGAGGCAACTGTAAGCGAACGGGAACTTCGCAAATTTGCCGAAAAACATATTGTCTATTTTAAGATACCCACCAAAATTGTATTCTCCAACGAAATCCCCAAAGGCCCTACAGGAAAAGTTCAACGGATTGGATTGGCAGGAAAGCTGGGGATCACGCTTGCAAAAGTAGATAGCAGCGCCGGTCCAAAGGCTGGTCCCACCAAACCTTTTGAAGAAATGATAACTGCTTTTTGGCTGGAAGTGTTTACTGTACCTGAAATAGGTGTTAACGAGGATTTCTTTGAAATTGGTGGAAACTCGATCCAAGCGATGCAGATAATCGCCCGCCTAAGGGAAAAAACAGGGTTGGATTTGCGGTTCACTGATTTTTTCAACGCGCCTACCATTTCAGAGTTAGCTGAGTTAATACAAAAGAAAAGGATCAAATAAGGAGTTATTAAACACCACGACGCAAAGGAAAGAGAACGGATTGAACACCACGACGCAAAGGAAAGAGAACGGATTGAACACCACGACGCAAAGACGCAAAGGTGAAATTGAATTACTGATATTTCCCTTGGCGTACTTGGCGGTTAGACTTGATCTTGGAGTATGGAATAAGACGAAGCGCTCTTAGGAGTAGAATTATATGATATAAAAAATAACCCCTTAGCGTCGTTGCGTCGTGGTGTAAAAAACCGTTCCCCGAGAGATGCGGAGAAGGAATTCGATTGAACACCACGACGCAAAGACGCAAAGGAAATAATTCTATTTAATAGCCTCTAGCATGGCGATAGGTGTTCACTGGGCAAAGATAAGCCGTTCTTAGCAGTAAATTACATGAGATAATAAAGACCCCTTTGCGTCCTTGGCGTCGTGGTGTTCAAAAAACCGTTCCCTTATTCTCATGCCTTAAAGGAGGTTGAAATTATTCTTTTATCCTATGAGCAAGAACGTCAGTGGTTCCTTGAACAGTTGGATCCGGGGGATACTGTTTATAATAGGCCGTATGTGCTTAAATTTACCGGGACATTAAGTGTCGATATACTAGAACGCTGTTTAAACCTGATCTTATTACGGCACGAGATTCTCCGGGCTCGCTTCCCGGCCAATGAGGGTGTTCCCCAACTCGTGATCATGCCACATAAAAGCATAGAATTGACCGTAACTAACTTCGGCGAATTGGCCCCGGCTGAAAGGGCGGCAGCGACGGACAGACTGGTTCTTCAGGAAGCAGCGTATTCCTTTGATATAGCCAAGGATACGCTGTTCCGATTTGTGCTAATTCGTTGTTCCCAAGCGGAACATGTGCTGGTTTCCGTCTTTCATCATATCGTGTTCGATGGCTGGTCCGCACAAGTGTTCCTCCGGGAGCTGGCTATAGCCTATACAGCTTTTTCGCAAAATGTCGAGCCGGTGCTGCCCTCGCTTTTATTACCCTACACCGAATATGCAGCCAGGCAGAGGGAAGTACTGTCTGCTGCGGTTTTAGATCAGCATGTTGCTTACTGGAAAAATCATTTTCCTGTGGAGCCTTCAATATTAGAACTGCCGCTGGATCATCCCCGTCCTGTGGTACAAGGACATGCTGGCAGTGCCTATAAATTCATCTTGCCTGCCGATATCACCAGCAGCATCAAAAGCCTCTGCCGTGCAGAAAGAATCACGCTGTTTATGTATTTAACAACGGTGCTGAAGATTGTACTGTACCGTTATACCAGCCAGGCAGATATTACAGTGGGTTGTCTCGTGGCTGGGAGAAGTCACCCCGGGACGGAGCAACTGATAGGGCTGTTTGTGAACACCTTGCCCATCAAAACAAACATGGAAAACACGCTGTCCTTTCGGGCATTACTGACAAGAGTGCGGGAAGTTGTGCTAGAGGCCTTTAACCATCAGGAAATGCCCTATGCAAAACTGGTTGCCGCACTCAGTCCTGTAAGGCGTTTGAATACCAACCCCATATTTCAGGTTATGTTAAACATGCACAATATGCCGCGTACCATCGCAGATGTACCGGGTGTGATGATTGAGGAACTGGATTATGACTACAAAACGGCACTTATCGATCTTTGCTTAAAAGTATCTGAAAATAACGGAACCATAGCTTGCAGCTTGATTTATGACAAAACCTTGTTTGAAGCGGAGACGATTGAGCGGCTGGCCGGCCATTTCCAGATGGTTGTACAGGGAAGTATTGCTACGCCCGACAAAGAAATAGCGCGCCTGCCCTTATTAACGGAACAGGAGCGGGTTTCCCTGCTGGAGGGTGCGCATAGTTCTATCCCCGCCCGGGATCATGGGAGATGCATCCAGCATTATTTTGAAGAGCAGGCCGTACTGGATCCTGCAAAGGTGGCACTGGTTCAAAACAACGGCCGGGAGATGACCTACGGTGGATTGAATAGAAGGGCTAATCAGCTAGCCCATTACCTCAGGGAGAGAGGTGTTGGAGCTGAGGTAATCGTAGCAGTATGTTTAGAGGGATCCTTTGAACTAATTATTACTTTTTTAGCAATCCTAAAAGCAGGCGGGGCCTATTTGCCACTGGACTTAGCCTATCCTGCCGAGCGGCTGTCGCATATGCTGCAAGATTCCCAAGCAGCATATGCGATAGTTACCAAGGCGACAACGAATCTAGTCCCTTTCCATGGAGCCGTCACAGTCTGCCTGGAGTCGGAAGCGGCGGCGATCAATGCTCAACCTGAGCATGATCTTGTCTCCCCTGCCGGACCGGACAGCCTGGCGTATGTGATGTATACCTCGGGGTCCACCGGAAAGCCCAAAGGAGTAGCCGTACTACACAAGGGGATCATCCGGCTTGTAAAAAACATCGACTATGCACAACTGGGACCGCAGGAAGTGTTTCTCCAGCTCACCACAACCGCTTTTGATGTTTCGGCCTTTGAGATATACGGTTCTTTGTTAAACGGTGGTAAACTGGTGTTGATGGATACTGATAAACCGTCTATGATGCAGATCGGTAAAACTATTCAACAGTACAATGTAACCTCAATCTGTAGTACGCCCGAAATACTGCAAGTGTTACTTGACGAGTGTCCGGAAGAATTATTGGGGCTGCGCCAAATAATCGCGGCCGGAGATGTCTTGCCCGTAGCCCTGGCCATCAGGATTGCAGCCAGACTACCGGAATGTCGCCTGATTAATGCATACGGACCTACGGAAAACTCGGTGTATACCACTGCCTATACAGTAGCTAATGTTTCGCCAGAGGATCGTTCTATTCCCATTGGGCGTCCCATCGCCAATGACCGCGTATATATTCTCGATAAGTACCTGCAATTGCTGCCTGTGGGAATTGTGGGTGATTTGTATGCTTCCGGTGACGGCATTGCCCGGGGATACTTATATAATCCCGAACTAACAACCGAAAAGTTTGTCCCCGACCCATTTTCCACTCAGGACTCAGCACGGTTATACAAGACCGGGGATCTCGCCCGTTATCTGCCGGACGGAAATATCGAGTTCATAGGCCGGGCTGATAAACAGGTTAAAGTACGAGGCTGCAGGATCGAATTGGGTGAAATCGAGACAGTTATTAGCCAGCATCCTGATATTAGGCAATGTATTATCACAGCCACGGCTAATCAGGAAGGCGTTAAATCCTTGATCGCCTATGTTGTCCTGCGGGAAAAGGCTACATTGAATCAGAGTGAACTACGGTCTTTGGTGAGGCTGAAATTGCCTGATTACATGGTTCCATCATCATTTATCGCCATAGCTCAAGTTCCGCTTACACCTGTGGGAAAAATCGATCACCAAGCCCTTCTCGAACATCAGATTGTTGCTGAAACTGGCGATGCGCAGGTCGCACCCCGGAATGCAACTGAACAGAAACTGGTAGAGTTGTGGGAGAAACTGCTGAATATGCCCAAGGTAGGCGTAACAGACAACTTCTTCGATCTGGGTGGCCATTCCCTACTTGCCATGCGTATGTTTGCCGATATCGAAAGAACTTTTAACAATAGACTGTCTGTCTCGATCCTTTTTCAGGAAGATACGATCGAAAGGCTGGCAAAAGTGATTGACGGAAAGGCAGCCTCGTCCGTAACGTCTTCCCTGGTTCCTATTCAGACTGCCGGAACAAAGCCGCCGCTATTCTGTGTGCACCCCATTGACGGTGAGGTTATCGTGTACAGAAATTTAGCACTGCATTTGGGAGAAAGTCAACCGGTATATGGCTTGAAACTGGGGACATTCGAGTCTGCGGAGGAGATCAGCATTGAAGCGCTTGCTACAAAATATGTGCGTGAGATTCGGCGATGTCAACCGAAGGGCCCCTATTATCTGCTTGGCTATTCGCTAGGTGGAATCGTCGCTTATGAGATGGCGCAGCAGTTGAACAACGAAGGGCAGGAGGTAGCACTGCTGGGCCTGATTGACACAAAAAACCCGCAATATTATACGGGCAAGGAATCCCTGTTGGAGAGATGGGCTTCCCAGCTTCAAAAATTCAGAGCAGTACCCTTTAAACAAAGCATTAACTATCTTATGATCAGAATAAAGAAGGAGTATAAAAGGATAAGGAAGCGCCTGACTACGGATGCTCATCAGCGGAAAATGCTGTTGAAACGTCAGCACGCCTATATACCCCTGCCATATTCCGGCAGGATAACGGTCTTGCGGGCGAGCAAAAGTAGAAGAAACCAGGGCCAGGACCCGGAACTTGGCTGGGGACTAATTGCCACCGGCGGTGTAACAGTCATTGATATCCCCGGAGACCATGCAAGCATTCTGGCCCAGCAAAACGCAGCCCAGTTAGCAAAATGCTTAGCGGAAGCCTTAGATGAGGCTCGTATTTGAACACCACGACGCAAAGACGCAAAGGGAATGAATATTGTTTGTAGAAACTAAGAAGATCTAGCTCTGTAGTACTATGTCGCGATGAAACTCAACAGTAAAATTATTATATGATAAAAACACCTCTTAGCGTCGTTGCGTCGTGGTGTAAAAAAACGTTCTCTATGGTTTGGTTAAAAAGAACGAATTGAACACCACGCCGCAAAGGCCGCAAAGGGAATGAATATTGTTTATAGAAACTAAGAAGAAATAGCTTTGTTAGTACAATGCCGCTATAAAACTCAACAGTAAAATTATTATAAGATAAAAAACACCCCTTGGCGTCGTTGCGTCGTGGTGTAAAAAAACGTTCTCTATGGTTGGTTAAAAAGAACGAATTGAACACCACGCCGCAAAGGCCGCAAAGGGAATGAATATTGTTTATAGAAACTAAGAAGAAATAGCTTTGTTAGTACAATGCCGCTATAAAACTCAACAGTAAAA
>Ga0074193_1002698_pt1 | contig 15235 bp, 10 predicted proteins | sample EPASupsiteHSE605_FD_64523 | JGI IMG/M metagenome (GOLD analysis project Ga0074193, IMG submission 64523) | Bioremediated contaminated groundwater from EPA Superfund site, New Mexico - Sample HSE6-05 | ecosystem: Environmental > Aquatic > Deep subsurface > Groundwater > Contaminated ... | reverse complement strand
GCTTTCGGCCAGATCGCGGTTGGTGGCGGCAATGATGCGCACGTCCACCTTGCGCGGGCTGGAAGCGCCCACCCGCATGATTTCTCCGTCCTGGAGCACGCGCAAAAGCCGCGTCTGCATGGAAAGCGGCAACTCGCCCACTTCGTCCAGAAAAATAGTGCTGCCATCAGCAATTTCAAAATACCCGGCCTTGCCCTTGTTGGAAGCGCCCGTGAACGCCCCCGGCATGTAGCCGAACAGTTCGGATTCTGTGAGAGATTCTGAAATGCCGCCGCAGTCGACCTTGAGCAGGATTTTATCGTTGCGGGCCGACTGGGAATGGGTGTAGCGGGCAAAAACGTCCTTACCCGCGCCGGTTTCGCCCAAAATAAGCACGGTAGCGTCCGTGTCCGCAAAGCGGCGCAGCAGGGAAACCACATCGCCCATGGCCCGGCTGGCATACACAGGCTCGCGGGATTTTGCCGCGCCCTGTGCAATGTAGGCCAACTGGTCGTTGATCTGGTCAATAAGTTTGCACTGCCCGGCCACCTGATCCTGCAATTGGGCGAGCAGGGTGACATCGCGCGCAAACGTGACCACTAGGCACAGATCCCCCTTGGCATCAAAAACGGGAAAGCCCGTAAGCACGAGCTTTTTGCCGTTCTTGAGCTGCTGCACATGGGTGGTGGGCCTGCCCGTGCGCACTATTTCCGGGTTCAGAATGCAGTCAAACGTGCCTTCCTGCACCAGATCGCGTACATTCTTGCCGCGTATCTGCTCCTGGGTCAGCCCGGTCAGCTGCTCGTACATGCGGTTAACCTGCAGGCTGGTGCCAGCGGCGTCGCTTATAAAGACGCCTTCAGGCAGGGCGTCGAGTATGCGCTCCACATGTTTTGATAGAAGCTCGGAAGATCTGCATGCCATAGGTCAATCGGGGGGGTAAGTGGTTATCAGTGCGGTACGCGGAGCCGATCGCCCAGGATGGCCTGCGCCACAGCCTGAAGCCTGTTCATGTGCTCTGTTTCCAGCTTTACATCACCCATGGGCACGGGTCTGTCCAGGAACTGGTATTTCTGCGTACCAAGGCGATGGTAGGGCAGCATTTCGTATTCCACCCGCTCAAAAGGCTTGAGGAATCCGGCAATGGCGGCAATGGCCTCTTCGCTGTCGTTAAAGCCGGGGATAACCGGCGTGCGTGCCAATATGGGCAGAGCAGGAAATTCTTCTGCCAGAATACGGAAGTTTTCGAGGATATGCCTGTTGGGCAGGCCTGTCTGCGCTTCGTGCACGGCGCTGTCCATATGTTTGATGTCGAACAGCACGTAATTGAGGTATGGCGCAGCCGCGCGGATGGTCTCTGGCGAAACCATGCCGCAGGTTTCAACGGCGGTCTTGATGCGCCGGGTGCGCGCCTCGCGCAGCAGAGCCACGGCAAATTCACCCTGCAACAGGGGTTCGCCGCCCGAAAGGGTCAGGCCACCGCCGGAGCGGGCGTAGAAGGCCATGTCCTGCTCAACCACTTGCAGCACGTCATCCACTGTACGCTTTTTGCCGTAAACCAGCAAACCCTGAGCCGGACATGCCGCAGCGCAGGGCATAGGGCATTCGGTGCAGTGGCTGCGGTTTATGTTCAGCTTGTCGTCCTCGCCAAGCGTGATGGAACCGTGTGGACAGGCCACAATGCAGTGACCGCATTTGGAAACGCCCAGGCAGCGGCCAGCGTTAAAGGCGAGTTCCGGTTCGCGTTGCTGCGATTCGGGGTTGCTGCACCAGCGGCAGGAAAGGCTACAGCCCTTGAGAAAAACAATGGTTCTTATGCCAGGGCCGTCATGAACCGAATACTTCTGTACGTTAAAAACCATGCCTTGCCGTTGGCAGTCATCCTGACACATAAGACCATCCTTTTATAAAAAACGGGCGCGGCCAACCTTTCGGCCAGTCGCGCCCGTGGAGTTGTTACATAGCGTCGTGTTCAGTACGGGCAATCAGGTCGTTCTGCAGGTCGGGCGACAGGTCCACAAAGTAGGCGCTGTACCCGGCAATGCGCACGATGAGGCTGCGGTACTTCTGCGGGTCTTTCTGCGCGGCCACCAGGGTCTGCTTGTTCACCACGTTGAACTGCACATGCCAGAGCTTGAGGTCGCAGAAGGTGCGGATAAAGGACACCAGCTTTTCCGTGCCCTGTTCGCCTTCCACGCACTTGGGCGTGAACTTGATGTTCAGCATGCGGGCGGCGCGGTCGCGCATGCCCATGTTCTTGGTCTGGTAGTTGGAGAGCAGCACGGCGGTGGGGCCGTTGACGTCCGCGCCGTGCGAGGCCGAGGAGCCGTCGGAAAGCGGGAAGCCGTCGGTACGGCCATTGGGCGTGGCGGAAACCACCTTGCCGAAGGGCACGTGCGAGGTGAAGGGCACGTAGCGCACATCGTTGTGGATGCCCAGCTCCTTCATGGAGTACTTTCCGCCGTATTCCACAGAAATCTTGTCGATTTCGCGGCCAATGGCGTCGGCGTATTCATCGTTGTTGCCGTAGCAGGGGGCGGAACGCAACATGGCGCGCACGTCGTCGTAGCCTTCAAAGTTGGCGTCAATGGCTGCCAGCAGCTTGTCCATGCTCAGTTTCTTTTCTTCAAACACCAGCTTTTTCACGGCGGCGAGGGAGTCCACGACCGTGCCAAGGCCCATGTATTCAAAGTAGCCCAGGTTGATGCCTTCGGGGATATGTTCCTGATGCAGGTCAATGCAGTGCTTCATGCACAGGTCGTGCATGGCCGAGCCCATGGGCTGGGCAAAGTGCTGGGCGCGCAGCTTGTTGATGATGTACTGCTGGGTAAAGGCCGCCTTGAGGAACAGCAGGTGCTGCTGCACGTAGGCGTTCCAGAATTCGTCCCAGGTCTTGAAGTTGCGCGGGTCGCCGGTTTCAACGCCCAGCAGCTGGTCGCCGTATTTTTTCATGCGGCCATTGCGCAGCACCATTTCCACGGCAGCGGCAAAGTTGATGTATGCGCCGCCGGAGGTATAGGTGTCGCGGTTGGGCATGCGGGCTTCGGTGCAGCCGGAAACCGCGTAGTCCAGGGCTTCTTCAAAGGTCGCGCCCTTGGAAACGTAGAGGGGCACGATTTCTTCGTCATTGATGAGCTTGGGGAAGCCGGAACCGTACTTGATGGTTTCGGCCACGTCCCACAGGTAGCGCTCAGGCGCGCGGGAGTGGATGCGGGCCGCGAGGTCGGGGTAATGCAGCGGGAACTCGCGTTTGGACTTGAGGATCAGGTAGGTCAGCGCGTTGCTGGCGTCGCGCCCATCGGTGGTCTGGCCGCCAACTGTCACGGCTTCCCAGTGGGCGTAGCCTTCGTTGAAAGCGCCGCCGGTGGGCGAAATGTACATGTCGATGAACTCGGCCATGCCTACCCACATGCATTCCAGCAGTTCCGTGGCCTGGGCATCGGTGATTTTGCCTTCGGCGCGGTCTTTGGCGTAGAAGGGGAAGAAGTACTGGTCCATGCGACCATTGGAGATCGTGGTGCCGGTCTTCTGCTCAATGCGCGAGAACATCTGGGTGAACCACTGGCTCTGGCAGGCTTCCCAGAAGTCGCGGGCGGGTTCGCCGGGCACGTGGTCTGCATTGTCGGCCATGCGCAGCAGTTCGGCCTTGCGGGTGGGGTCGGATTCCTTGGCGGCCATTTCGCGGGCAAGCACGGCGTGGCGCTTGGCCCACAGCACGATGGCATCGCACACGATGACGATGGCTTCAAGGAAGGGGCGCTTTTCGCAGGCGTCCTTGCAGCTCAGGGGATCAAGGGCGTCCAGCTTGTCCTGGGCTTCCTTCTTGATGCTGTTAAAGCCGCGCTTCAGGATTTTTTCATAGTCATGCACCCACTGGATGGACGAACGGAAGGACGAAGTTTCGTTGACGATAAAGCGCGAGATAAGCCCCATGGGGTCGTCATAGGTCAGTTTGTGGATCTCGGCGGGCAGAGCGGCGTTAAGGGCCTCATGGTAGGTTTTGCCCTTCCAGTACGGCGCAATTTCTTCAATAACGCGCTTGGCGTCTTCAGGCGTGATCGTGGCGGGCGAGGTCTTGCGGGTGGGCAGATCGCGCACGGCGATATCCAGAAAGTCGCCGTCCAGTTCGGGATACAGAATACCGTAACGGCCATCGCAACCGGCGCGGCCAAGCAACAACTGGTCTTCCTGCACGTAGACGGTCATGTTTTTCGCAATGTGCATGAGGGCCTTTGCCCAGCGCAGTACCAGGGGCTGACCGTCTGTCTCCTGCATGGATTGGGTGAAGTACAGCGCGCGTTCAATGTCGATGCGCGGCTTCTGGCCCTCAAAGCGCTCCAGCAGCTTGAAAACGCGGGTGTGGGTTTTGCGGAACTTGTCTTCCCTGCCCTCGATCTTGTCGTACAAACGCTGTTCCTGGGGGGACCGGCATTCGCAAGTGGTGGTGCTCATCACGCTACTCCTGAAATATGAATATGTGGCGCGCGGTGCTGTTGTGGTGCCGCCGCGCGGAGAACGCCGATAGTTTGTGGCAATCCTCGGTTGCCCCCTATCTGCATGGGGTGTGCCAAATTTTATAATGCTATGAAATAATTTTATTTTTTTAAAAATATGAATTTGCAGGCGCTCAGATGGCACCTGCGAGGGAAGGGATGATGCATGATTGCATCAGTCAGGATTGTTTTTTGATAAACTGGTACAGGAGTGCGACGCAATTTTGCGACATGCTGAGGAATTGCGGTTTGCCAAAGGGTCTCAAAATTGCGAAAATCCTATATGAAACATATTTCACAATGTGCCCAGAAGCGTTGTCGGCAGCAGGTATCAATAGGTGCGGATTTGCGACAGCAATAATCTTGCGCTGATTGGCTGCGCGCTTTGTTTATTATTAACTAGCTGTAAAATAAGTCTAAATTAGCCATACGCACTTTTAGATCCTGATTTTTAATGGCACGCATTGTGCAAAACAAAAAAATCACAAAGCGGAGGCCTTTGATGAGGCCGTCCTGGTTTATGTTTTACAACCCCCTACAGAGAGTGAGGAGAAACATGCGTAAACTATTTTTTGCAACCGCTCTTGCGGCTACAGCCTGCCTCGGCATGAGCCTTTTTTCGCAAGATGCCTTTGCTGAAAAGCCGCTGACCCTGAGGCTGGGACACCCCATGGCTCCGGGCAATAACGTGACCGTAGGGTATGAAAAGTTTAAGGAACTTGTTGAGCAGAAAAGCAACAAGAAAATCCGCATCCAGATTTTCGGCAACTGTCAGCTTGGCAGCGACCGCGTGACCACAGAAGCCGCTCAGGCTGGCACGCTTGATATGTCTTCAAGCTCTTCGCCCAACCTTGCCAGTTTTTCCAAGGCCTTTATGGCCATCGATCTGCCCTATGTGACTGACCCCAAAAATCAGGACAAGCTCTACAAGGCCCTGGACGAAGGCGATCTTGGCAAGGCTCTGGACAAGGTTGCAGGCGGTATCGGCCTCAAGACCATCATGTTCAGCGAATACGGCTACCGCAACTTTGTTTCTGCCAAAAAGCCCCTGAACAGCGTGCAGGATCTCATGAACCTCAAGGTGCGCACCACGGATTCCCCCGTGGAAGTGGCCGTGGCCACCGAACTGGGTATGAACCCGGCTCCTGTGGCCTGGGGTGAAACCTACACTGCGCTCCAGCAGGGCACTGTAGATGCCGAGGGCAACACATTCTCCCTGCTCAACGATGCCAAGCACACTGAAGTGCTCAAGTATGCCATGGATTCACAGCACAACTATTCCATGCATGTGCTGCTGATGAACAAGAAGAAGTGGGACAGCCTCACCCCCGAACAGCAGAAGATCATCGCCGAAGCGGCTCACGAAGCTCTGGTATGGCAGCGCGCGGAGACCGTGAAGCTTGAAAAGCTGGCCTGGCAGGCCTTCCGTGACCGGGGCATCACCATCCACATGCTCACTCCCGAACAGCGTGAGGAACTGAAAAAGAAGACCGCTCCTGTGCGCGAAAAGTTTGCCAAGGAAATTCCTGCTGAGTTGCTGGAACTGATCGCCGCAACGCAGAAGTAGTTATTGTTGGGGGGCCGCCAGTTTTGCTGGCAGGCCCCCCAACAAGAGTTAGCACTCACCGACGGGGAAAAGCATGAACGCCACAGAAGCAAAAAACAGTCCTCTGCGCTGGCTGAACCAGAATTTTGAAAGCATTTTCATGGTCGCTGGCCTGATCAGCATTATTTTATTCATTACCTGGCAGGTTATTTACCGCTACATCATTACCCAGTTCATTGAACGTGCCGGTGCGGCTGTATGGACTGAAGAGCTTTCGCGGTATATTTTTATCTGGATTTCCTATCTGGCCGTTTCTGTGGCTATCAGAAAGCGCTCGTCCATCCGCGTGGACATGCTGTATGACCACCTGCCTCCCCGCTGGCAGCGCATCAGTTGGATAACGGTTGAAACGCTGTTTTTATGCCTTACAGCCACCATCGCATGGTTCGGCTGGGGGCAGATAGAACGGTTGCTGACATTTCCCCAGTACACAACTGCTCTGGGCATGCCCTATCTTGTGCCGTACCTCATTCTGCCGCTGGGCTTCGGCCTCATGTGTCTGCGGCTTTTGCAGTCGCTCTACGGCCAGGTGAAGGAGTGCGGCGCGCTTGATACGCTCATTGGTCTGGCCCTGACAGCGCTCATTGCTTCTCCCTGTTTTATCTTTGATTATATTGAGCCTCTGACGGCGCTTTTTGGATACTTTGTGGTTTTGTGCGCCATTGGCGTGCCCATTGCCATTTCGCTTGGGCTTTCCACCCTTGCCACCATCGTAAGCGCAGACACCCTGCCCATTGAGTACATGGCCCAGGTGTCGTTTACGTCCATCGACAGTTTCCCCATCATGGCCATCCCGTTCTTTATCGCTGCGGGCGTGTTCATGGGCGCTGGCGGCCTTTCGCGGCGTCTGCTCAGCCTTGCGGACGAGATCGTCGGCGGCCTGTATGGCGGCATGGGCCTCACGGCCATTGTGACCTGCATGTTCTTTGGGGCCATCAGCGGTTCCGGCCCGGCCACGGTGGCGGCCATTGGCGCGCTGACCATCCCTGCCATGATCGAACGCGGGTACGACAAGTATTTTTCTGCCGCCCTGGTGGCTGCTGCTGGCTGCGTGGGCGTGATGATTCCGCCAAGCAACCCCTTTGTGGTCTACGGCGTATCCGCCCAGGTTTCCATCGGCGATCTGTTTATGAGCGGCATCGTGCCGGGTATCATGACCGGTTTTGTGCTCATGGGCTACTGCTACTTCTATTCACGCAAGCAGGGCTGGCGCGGCGAAAACAAGGTGCGCAACCTGCATACCCTGGGCAAGGCCTCGTGGGAAGCCAAGTGGGCGCTCATGGTGCCTGTAATCGTGCTTGGCGGCATTTACGGCGGCGTCATGACGCCCACCGAGGCCGCAGCCATCGCCGCTTTTTACGGAATGATCGTGGGGCTTTTTCTCTACCGCGAAATGGATATCAAGACATTCTTCGCTTCATGCGTTGAATCGTGCGAAACCTCGGCCATTATCATTGTGCTTATGGCGATGGCCACGCTTTTCGGCAACATCATGACCATTGAGGATGTGCCCGGCACCATTGCCCGCGCCATCCTGGGCTTCACAAACAGCAAGATCGTCATCCTGCTGCTCATCAATATCCTTCTGCTTATTGTGGGCACCTTCATGGAGGCTCTGGCCGCCATTGTCATCCTTACGCCCATACTGCTGCCCGTTGTCACGGGTGTGGGCGTGTCGCCCCTGCATTTCGGCGTCATCATCGTCGTAAACCTTGCCATTGGCTTCATCACGCCGCCAGTGGGCGTCAATCTGTTTGTGGCAAGCGGCGTTGCCAAGGCCAAACTGGAAAAGATAGCAGGTATGGCCCTGCCCATGATTGGCCTCATGGTGATCGTGCTGCTCATCTGCACCTATATTCCCGAAGTGCCCCTTTGCCTTGTAGGCGGCAAATAACGCACTTGGGTTGTTGAACTCTGTAGCCAGTTCAGGAGAACTGCACAATGAATACCATTGATTTTCGTTTTCGTCCCAATACGCCGGAGATCATCAACGGCATCAAGAACAGCTCCATGTTCAAGGCTGCCTGCAAGGCTATTGGCTTTGACAAGCGCAAGCCCCAGCCGCTTGAGGATATTGTGGCCGATCTTGACCGGCTTGGCGTAGACCTTGGCGTCATCACAGGCCGCGACTGCGAAACGACCTACGGTTTCCCGGCCAATAACGGCAGCGTGCTTGAATTCTGCCGGGCCTATCCCAACAAGTTTGTGGGCTTCTGGGGCATTGACCCGCACAAGAAAATGGCGGCGGTGCGCGAGATTGAGCAGGTTGTGGCCGAATACGGCATGAAGGGCATTGCCATTGACCCTTATCTTGCCCATATCCCTGCCTCTGAAGCCAGGTTTTACCCCCTGTACTCAAAGTGTTGCGAGCTGAATATCCCCGTATTCATCACCATGGCTCCGCCGCCGCAGGTGCCTGGGGCCATTCTGGAATACGCCGACCCCCGCGATGTGGACAAAGTTGCCCGCGACTTCCCCGAGCTTACGCTCATCATGAGCCACGGCGCATACCCCTACGTGAACGAGGCCGTGTACACCTGCCTGCGCAATGCCAACGTGTACATGGATATTTCGGAATACGAGCGCGCGCCCATGGTTGACGTGTATGTGCGCGCCATGAACGATCTCATTCCCGACAAGGTGCTTTTTGCCAGCGCCCATCCCTTTGTGGAGCTTGCTGACGCCCTTGATGCCTATATCCACTTTGACCTCACTGAAGAAACCCGGCGCAAGGTCATGTATGAAAATGCCCGCCGTGTGCTGGGGCTGGATCGGGCGTAACACCCTGATCCCCCTGATAACTTTGGAGTCTGGCCGCCGCTGCGGCAGTTCTGCCGTGCAGGCTGGTTGGCACGTGGAGGGCTGACCGCCTGGCGTGCTGCCAGACCCCATTTGGAGAAACCCTCTCCTCCTGCCGGGGGCCGGGCTAATGCCAGCCCGCCCCCGTTCACAGTCCGGCCTGGGCGTGTGCTGCGTCACGCCGGGTCGGGCTGTTATTGGGCCAGACTGATATTGGCCGGACAGGCTTCGCGCTATTGTCCGGCGTCTGTTATGGGAGCCTTTATGCTTGCGGCGCTTGCGGTTTCGTCATTTCTGGTGGGCGCGCTTATTGGCGCAACAGGGGTGGGCGGCGTGCTGCTGATCCCGGCCATCATGTTTTTCGGCGGGCTTGGCACGCATGAGGCCATGGCAACGGCACTGTTCAGCTTTCTGTTTGCGGGCATTGTGGCAACGGCGAGCTATCAGCGCTACGGCACCATTGACTGGCGGGTTACCCTGCCAGTGGTGGCGGGCAGCTTTTTGTCGGGTTATGCGGGAGCGTATGTGGGGGCGTATGTTCCGGCGCGCGGGCTCAACATTCTGCTGGCCTGCCTGATAATCTTTTCCAGCCTGTATTCCATGCTTCCGGCGCGCCGAGGAACGGGCATGGCCCAGCGGCTCAGCCCCAGGGGCAATACGGCGCTGCTCTTTGGCATTGGCATTTTTACGGGATTTTTGTGCGGCATGACGGGGGCTGGCGGGGGCATTATTTCCGTGCCGGTCATGCTGCTGTTCAGCTATGCTCCCTTGCAGTGCATTGCCACAAGCCAGGTTTTGCAGATGGTTATTTCTGTTTCCGGCTCTGCAAGCAACATGAGCAACGGCTTTATTTCCTATTCCACGGTCTGGTGGGTCACGGCCTGCGAGCTTGTGGGCATAGCCGTGGGCGCGCACATTGCCCACCGTGTGCCTGCGAGCCTGCTCAAGCGCATGGTCAGCTGGCTTTGCATGGCCATAGGTCTGTTCATCGCATGGCGGGCTATGGGTTAGACCAGGAGCTGGTACTCCAGCACTTTAGCCTTTCCAGTGATATCTGGTCACGGGCCTGCCGTGACCGCCGTAGTCTTTTTCACTGCCCAGGCGGTCAGCCGCCGTAAGGTAGTCGAAATACTTTTTCAGCGATATGCGTGAAATGCCTGTCAGCGGCTCAATATCCTTGAGGCTGAACGGGCCGGAACAGCCTTGCAGCACCTGTATGATGTTTTGCAGTGTGGTGGCGTCTATGCCCTTTGGGGTATCTGCCGGAGGCTGGCCAGATTTTTTAATAAATATGCGCTTGTCCAGGATTTCTTGCGTGATGGGCACCTCGGGCGATGTGAGCAGCTGGCGCTTTTCGCGCAGTTGCTCAAGGGCGGCGCGGAACCTCTCAACCGTGAAGGGCTTGACGATATAGTCTGCAACACCCATGCGCAGGGCGTTGAGAATGTCGTCGCTGTTCTGCGCGGCGGTTATCATGATGACGTCTGTATTGAAAAAACTGGTCTTGATGATGCGCAGCAGTTCCATGCCGGTCATGCCGGGCATGAACATGTCGAGCAGCACCAGATCAATCTCTCCGGCGCGCAGCAGTTCCAGCGCGGCCTCGCCGGAGCTGGCCCTGCCTTCAAGGCAAAAGCCCTCTATTCCCTCAAGATACACTGCCGCCAGATCTGCCACCATGGGATCGTCTTCAACGATGAGCACGCGGATCATTCCTGTTCTCCTTGCGCCAGCGCAGCCACAGGAACACGCACGGTAAAGACCGTGCCGTGCCCAGGTTTTGCGTCGATTTCCACAGAACCGTCCATTTCTTCCAGCGTAAGCAGCAGCATGTAAAGCCCGATGCCCCTGTTTGACCCCTTGGTGGAAAAGCCCTTGGTGAATATTTTTTCCAGATGTTCATCGGAAATGCCGCGCCCGGTATCGGACACGCTGATAACAAGTTCGTCGCACCCGCCCGCCTGAGCCGGGATATTTTCGATATTCAGGGTGATCCTTTTTTCTACAGCGTAGATGGTGGCTTCAAAGGCATTGTCAATGAGGTTGCCCACCACCGTGACCAAGGCGTGCGAGCCCTTGGGCGAAAGCGGGGGGATCACGCCGTGCCCCTCAATCACCAGTGTCACGCCCATTTCATGGGCGCGGCTGTACTTGCTCTCCAGAAAACCCGCAACAATGGGATCCTTGACCAAGGCGGCAATGGCGGAGGTTTCCAGTTTTTTGCTGCCGATGATCTGCTCGAGGTAGGCATCAAGCTCCGCGTGGCGGCCATTGCGCAACAGACCGGAAATGACGTGCAGCTTGTTGAGGTACTCGTGCGAGCGCGAGCGCAGCGCCTCAACATAATTGCTGAGGCCGGTGAGGCGTTCGGCCTGGGCGCGCACGTCCGTCATGTCGCGGAAGGTCGCCACAGCGCCGATTATTTCTCCCTGCACCAGAATTGGCACGCGGTTGGTCAGCACCACGCTGCTGTTGATATTCTGCTCCTGGTCGTACTCCGGCCTGCCCTCCCTGACCACAGCGTCAAGACGGGTGCCGGGGATGGCGCTTTGCACGGGCTGGCCCTCCAACGGGCCGAAAACGCCCGCCGAACGCAGGATTTTTTCGGCCATTTCGTTAACAAGCACCAGGGTGCCGTCCTTGTTTACGGCGATAATTCCCTCGCGGGTGGTGCGCAGTATGGCGTTGCGTTCTTCAAGGAGCCGCGCGATCTGGTGCGGCTCCAGCCCGAAAAGAATTTTTTTAATGGTGCGTGAAAGCAGCACCGCCAGCACGATGCCAATAACCAGCGAGAGCGCCAGCAGCCAGCCAAGAGGCCCGGTCAGGCGCGCCACGCCCGCTTCAATATCGCTGGACAGAATACCCGCGGAAGCCGCGCCCAGTTGATTGCCCTGCGCGTCAAAAATGGGCCGGAACGCCCGCAGCGAAAATCCGAATGTGCCGCGCGCCGATGAAAGGTAGGACTGCCCTTCAAGGGCCTTGCCTTCATCGCCGCCCATAAAGTGCTGACCGATTTTTGCAGCGTCGGGGTGAAAAAGGCGGATGCCCTGCATATCTATCAGCACGATAAATTTTACGTCCGAGGCACGGGTGAGCGTTTCAAGAAAGGCGGTCATCTGTCTGTACGCCTCGGGCTGGCGGGTGCGCATGGCCTCCACCACAAGCGGAGATTCCGCCGCAAGCTGCGCCACGCTCGAAACGGTATTTTCCGCATCCTCATAGCCGTACTTGCTGATAAAATAGGAACCAGCCAGGTGCCCGAGCAGCATGGGCGGACAAAGCGCCAGACTGACCATAATAACAAGCTTTACAAACAGGCTGGAATTTCTGATGGCGTGCAGCATGGCAAACCGATGAGGGCGGTCATGCTGGCGGGCAGACCGGATTGTGGCGGCGGCCCGTGGCTGGGCTCCGCCTGTGAGTGTGCGGCACAATTGCGGCAGGCGTGGGCTTGCCCGCCAGGAGCTATCATATCAGGTGCGTTGTGGGGCCGCAAATGGCGGCAAGCGCGCTGAAAACGGGTATTGCTGCCAGATTGGGAGTGCTGCCGCAAATGGCAACATTTTGAAAATATCCCCTGAAACCGCACAGGTGTAGCGCGCGGAGCCCACACGTTCCACGGCCAAGTAAAAAATAGTGTGGAAAAATATCACCTGCGGAGTTAGGAATGGCGACCCCCCTATGTGTGCAGATTTTGGAATGCTGTTGCGTTGGTCATTGAGTTACTGAACCAGGAAACGAAGATGGAGCCGGGGATGAAGAAAATTGCAGTGTTACTTTTGGTAGCCGGGATGTTGTGCGCAGTGCCCGGGGGAGCAAGCGCCATTGATTTTTCGGCCAAGGGCCGCTGGGCTTATAATTTCAGCTACGGCCAGCACGGCAATTTTACCGAAGGCGGGAACAAAACGGGCTACAGCTCCGGTGAAGACGAATTTGAAGCCGCCCAGCAGGTTCGCCTGCAACTGGACGCCAAGGCTTCTGAAAATCTTTCCGGCACGGTGCACTTTGAACTGGGTGGCTACAACCGGGGCATGATGCAGTACTGGGGCGCCAGCAACAGCGGCGGCTCGCTGGGCGCGGACGGCAACTGGGTCAAGGTCAAGAACGCCTTTCTCGACTGGACGGTGCCGCAGACGGCCCTCAAGGTGCGCATGGGTATTCAGCCCATGCAGCTGCCCGACTACATCAACAACAGCCAGGTGCTGGCCGATGATGTGGCGGGCATCACAGCCTCCTACGCCTTTAACGAAAACGTGGGCGTGACGGCCTTCTGGGCGCGCCTCTTCAATGACAACACCACTGACGCAACCAACCGCGGCCCCGGCTACATGGACAACATGGACGCCGTGGGCCTGACCCTGCCCCTGACGTTTGACGGCGTAAGCCTCACGCCCTGGGGAATGTATATGGGCATTGGCCCGGCCATCAACTACAACAACGTCAAAAATTCCCAGATCACCAGCTACACCAGCGTAGCCTCTGCCGGCGGGCCCAAGGCTGGCCTGCTGCCCCTGTACGGCGGCTTCCACAAGCGCAAGCTCAGTGAATACGGCAATGCCGTATGGATGGGCCTGCCCGGTCAGGTGACGTTGTTCGACCCTTTCCGCGTGTCGTGGGATGTTGTTTACGGCTCCGTGCAGTATGATGATGCCGCCATGAACCGCGCTGGCTGGCTGGCCTCGCTGCTGCTTGAATACAAGCTGGACTGGAGCACCCCTGGCCTTTACGGCTGGTATACTTCGGGCGATGACGACAATCCGGGCAACGGCTCCGAACGCATGCCCAACATTCACCCCAACAACCCCAACGATTTTTCGGAATTCGCCTTCCACGGCGACCCCATTGTGGGACGCGACAGCATTGTGGGCAAATCCATGACAGGCACCTGGGGCATTGGCGCGCGGCTCAAGGATATGAGCTTTATCGACAACCTCAGCCATACCTTCCGCATCAACTACATGGGCGGCACCAACGACCCGGCGATCCTGAAAAAGATCAAAAACGCCAATGGAAGCTGGATGGCCCCCAATGATGGTTCCGTGCCAGGCCGCGAGGGTCTGTACCTGACCCGCAACGACAGCCTTGTGGAATTTGGCCTGAGCACCAAGTACAAGATGTACGACAACTTCACCATCTACGTGGAAACCAACTATGACGCGCTCTTCCTCGACAAGAGCGCATCTGTGTGGGGCAACAGCAAGATGAATGGCAAGAGCGACCGCAGCGCCGATGCCTGGAATACAGCCGTGACCTTTGTGTATCAGTTCTAGGCCTCGCACGGTCAGCACCTGACGCACCGCAAAAATAAAGCGCCCATGATTCATGGGCGCTTTCGCTTTTATCGGGACGTGCAGACGGCAGCGGTTGCTCACTCGGAGGCGGTGCGGCTCCGGCTCATAAGCAGAACAGGCGTAATGCCCAGCGCGGCGACCGCAGCCATGATCAGGTAGACGGCCTCCATGCTCCACATGGAGGCAATGCCGCCAAACAGCACGGGCGTCAGCATGTTGATTATGCCGCGCCCGAAGGAATTGAGCGAAAAAATGGCATCGTAGACGGTTGCGCCGCGTACCGGCTCCGTGATGATGGTCTGTATGACGGGTACGGTCCCCTTGGTCACAATGCCGATGGCCAGGGATATAATCACCGTTAGTATAAGATTGCTTGACTGGAGCAGGGCGCAAAGCAGCAGGGCAAGGGTAACAGCTGCGATAACAAAGATTTTTCGGGTGCCGAAAATATCTATCAGGCGTCCGCAGGCCATCTTGCCCACAAAGGAACCGAGGGTGAAGCCAAGGGCGAACGAACCGATGGTTTTGGCGTCTATGCCTTTTGCCACCAGCAGCAGGGGCAGAAAGGTAAATATTCTGTCGTTGCTGAAAGCATTGAGCATGCTGGCAAGCATGGCCAGAAAGACATCCCGGTTTTTCAGTATGCTGAACCCTGCAAAAGGATTGCGTCTTGGGCGCGGGGGCGGGGTTTCCGCAGAGCCGGGCAATGGACCGGAAGCGGAATTGTCAGCTTGCGTATTGCCGCCCGCCGCTGGGGATTTTTTTACGGCGGTGCAAAAGAGCCACAGGGCGGCGCACAGGGCCAGTACGCCATAGGCCAGGCAGACTGCCCGCCAGCCCGGCATGGGCCCCACAGAGTAGGCCGCCGCAAAGGCGGCAAAAGACACCAGCGGGATGCGCCCCACATCGCCAATGGCGGTAAAGTCGCTCATGACCCGGCCAAGGCTTTGCCTTTCAGTATTGGCCGTGATGTAGGAAAAAGAAATGTTATGAAAGGCGGCAAAGCCCGCCATTGCCAGCACAAAGCACGTACCGGCGGTAATCATGCCGCCCGCAAAGGCTGCGCC
>Ga0074193_1002697_pt1 | contig 15244 bp, 14 predicted proteins | sample EPASupsiteHSE605_FD_64523 | JGI IMG/M metagenome (GOLD analysis project Ga0074193, IMG submission 64523) | Bioremediated contaminated groundwater from EPA Superfund site, New Mexico - Sample HSE6-05 | ecosystem: Environmental > Aquatic > Deep subsurface > Groundwater > Contaminated ... | reverse complement strand
CGAGCCTCTCGCCAAAGCTGCTATTGCAGTAGGTGCGGACGGCCTGATGATTGAAGTACACAATGATCCTGAAAACGCATGGTGCGATGGGGCTCAATCCCTGAAACCTGAGCGCTTCGCTGCTTTAATGAATGACTTGAAAAATATAGCTCCGATTGTTGGCAGAGAACTTTAATCCTTGGTTTTAATGCTGTAAAAAATATAAAGAAAATATTTCGCAGAGGAGACACAGATTATGATCATTGTATTGAAACCTGGAGCACCGGAAGCTGAATGCAGAAAACTTAAAGATATGCTTTTGCGGGAAGGATTTCAGATTAATGAGATAGTTGGTGTTAATATGACTATCTATGGTGTTATCGGTGATACCAGCGCTTTTGATCCTAAACGTATCACAGTCAATGACTATGTGGAAAAGGTCATGCGTGTTCAGGAACCTTTCAAACGTGCCAATCGGATGTTCCATCCCGAAAATACCATTGTTGATGTCAGTGGTGTCCCGATTGGAGGCAAGAAGTTGGCAGTTATCGCCGGGCCTTGTTCGATTGAAACTGATGAACAGATGAATGCTGTAGCCAAATCCGTCAAAGAAGCTGGTGCAACACTGCTGCGTGGCGGTGCCTTCAAACCTCGTACTTCACCTTACTCTTTCCAAGGACTGAAAGAAAAAGGTTTGGATATGCTGAAAGCCGCTGGTGAAGCTAACGGTCTGCCGATAGTAACAGAAATCATGTCTGCGGACAAAATTGAAAGATTTGTGGAAGATGTTGACTTAATACAGGTTGGCGCACGCAATATGCAGAACTTCGAGCTGCTGAAGGAACTGGGTAAGACACAGGTGCCGATTCTGCTGAAAAGAGGCCTGTCTGCTACGATTGAAGAGTGGATCATGTCCGCTGAATACATTATGGCTGGCGGTAATGAGAATGTCATTCTTTGCGAGCGCGGCATCCGCACATACGAAACTTACACTCGCAATACACTTGATTTAAGCGCTATTCCTGCGGCTAAAAAACTGAGCCATCTGCCGGTCATCGTTGATCCTAGCCATGCGGCTGGTATGTGGTGGATGGTCGAGCCTCTCGCCAAAGCTGCTATTGCAGTAGGTGCGGACGGCCTGATGATTGAAGTACACAATGATCCTGAAAACGCATGGTGCGATGGGGCTCAATCCCTGAAACCTGAGCGTTTTGCTTCTTTGATGAAAGACTTAAAGGAAATTGCAAAGATTGTTGGGCGGGAATTATAGGCCGGCAATCAGGATAAAATTTTCACCGCAGTTTTTTTAGGTTATAATAAATGTAGTATTGTAGAATTGTAGGATTGTAGGATTGTAGGATTGTAGGCATTAACTTAAAAAAGAACAATGGGGTGAGTTTTTTGGCTGGTAGGTTTAGTCGCATGGACAAAGAATTAAAAGACATCGTTTTTTGTATCGTCGGCTTGGGTTTGATTGGTGGTTCCTATGCCAAAGCGTTACGACGGTTAGGTGTTAAGAAGATTATTGCTGTTGATTCCGACAAGGCTGTATTAGTGCAGGCTTTGGAGGAGGCCGTTATTGATGCGCCTTGTTCAGTGCCTGATAAATCCTTGCAAGAAGCCGATGTCATTATTTTTGCGGTTTACCCCGCTGTTATTTGCGATTTTGTAAAGAAAAATGTTCAACATTTCAAACCTGGTGTTCTGCTTACTGACGCTGCAGGCATCAAGGGCGATATAATAGAAGGAATTGATGATTTACTAGGACCTGGAATGGATTTTGTTGCTGGTCATCCCATGGCTGGCAGAGAGGGAAGCGGCTTTGCTCAGTCGGCTGCCGAAATTTTTGATGGTGCCAACTATATTGTTGTACCTCGACCAGGCAATGATCAAGAAAACGTAACCTGGCTCAAGGAGTTTGCCAAAGTCCTTGGCTGCAAAAAGGTGGTTGAAGTTTCTCGTCAGCGGCATGACCAGATAATTGCCTATACCAGCAATCTGCCGCATTTGCTCGCTGTATCGCTGGTAAACAGCAAGTCAATGAATGATGAAACAAAGTATTTTATTGCTGGCAGTTTCAGAGATGCTACACGGGTTGCAGATATTAATGCGGAATTATGGACGGACCTCTTTTTGTACAACAGGGAAAATGTGCTTGCGGAAATAACCAGCTTCCAGGAGCAATTGGCCCGTTGGACAGAGGCTCTGGAAAAGGGTGACACAGAAGCTCTCAAGGTAATGATGCAAAGTGCAGCCGGCAAAAGGAAGGCCTTATACAATGGATGAAGTAAAAGTTAATCTGGGAAAAAGAACTTATGACATAAAAATAGCAAGAGGGCTACTGGCAAAAATCGGTAATGAAGCGAGACGGCTTTCCAAGGCTGACAAAGTCGCAGTCATTACAGATGCTAATGTTGATGCCTTATATGGTGAAAGTATGCAGAAGACTTTAGAGGAGGCAGCTTTCAGTGTTAGCAGGATTGTGATCGAACCGGGAGAAAAAAGCAAGACTCTGGAGACGCTTGGCGATGTCTTCGAAAAGATGGCGGCTTTTGGTATGACCAGAAGTGATCTGGTCATAACTTTTGGTGGTGGTGTCCCTGGTGATCTTGGCGGTTTTGCGGCTGCGACTTTCTTGCGTGGGATTGATTTTATTCAGGTACCTACTTCCTTGCTGGCGCAGATAGACAGCAGTGTGGGCGGCAAAGTAGCAATTGATCTGCCTGCCGGTAAAAATCTTGTTGGCAGTTTTTATCAGCCACTAGGCGTGTTTATTGATCCGGACCTGCTTGGTACTTTGCCTAAGCGTTATTTGCATGATGGTTTGGCAGAGGCAATCAAATACGGTTGTATCAAAAGTGCCAGCCTTTTTGCCAAATTACAGAAGATTAGCAATGATGAAGAACTTTTGTCAGATATTGAAGCTATTATCTATGAATGCTGCTCCATCAAAGCACGGATAGTTGAAATTGATGAGTTTGACACAGGCGAACGCATGTTATTGAACTTCGGGCATACTATCGGCCACGCAGTGGAAAAATACTATAATTATGAAACCTACACGCATGGTGAAGGCGTGGGCATCGGTATGTTTGCTTTAACTGCACAGACCGAACTCTTAGGTATTACAGCAAAAGGTTCTGCTACGTTGATTCGTGAAATTTTGGAGCACTATGGACTGCCTACTGAAGCTGTGATGGCAAAAGACGAAGTGCTGAAGACTATCGCCCTGGATAAAAAGAAAAAGGGAGGGTTTATAACCCTTATTGTCTTAGATAAGATTGGCGAAGCAAGATTAATGAAAATACCGTGTGAAGAATTGGCATCTTATATAAGATAGGAGCAAGCTATGGATACGATACGTATAAAACCAACTCCTCTGGCCGGAAAAGTTTGTATTCCCTCTTCCAAAAGCATGGGGCACAGGGAAATAATTTGCGCTGCTTTGGCTGAAGGAACATCTGTTGTTGATAACATCAGTATGTCGGCAGACATTGAAGCGACTTGCCGTGCTTTAGAGGCTTTGGGTACGCGAATTACTAAGGTGACATCCAAATATCCTGGCAGGACGGCTTTCAAAATTGACGGGGGAAAGTTGCAGGTAGTCAGCAAAGAAATAGATTGCGGTGAGTCTGGTTCAACTTTGCGCTTCATGATACCTGTGGCAGCTCTTTGCGGCGGCGAGGTAACCTTCAGAGGCCATGGTAAACTTGTTTCCAGACCACTTGATGCTTATTATGATATTTTTGCTAAACAAGGGTTTGCTTATGAAACTGCACAGGCTGGTGAATTGCCACTGAAATTGCAAGGCAAGCTCGCTTCCGGCAGTTTTGAACTGCCAGGCAACGTCAGCTCTCAGTTTATCAGCGGTCTTTTATTTGCGCTGCCGCTTCTTGAAGGAGACTCGGTGATTATCATAACTTCACCGTTGGAATCACAAAGCTATGTGGAGCTTACCCTATCTTGCCTCGCAAAATACGGCATTGAGGTTGAACATGAAAATTATCTGCGTTATCGCATCCGTGGTGGGCAGCAATATGTCAGCCGTGAGTCGGTGGTCGAAGGGGATTATTCTCAGGCTGCCTTTTGGCTTGTGGCAGGGGCATTAGGAGGTCCGCTTGACTGTATGGGACTTACCCTGTCTTCGCTGCAGGGTGATAAAGCTATTCTTGCAATTATGGCGGCGATGGGAGCCAGGATCAATATTGATGAAGCAAATATGGTTATAATGTCTTCGTCATCTTCAACTAAGGCTACAATCATTGACGCTGCTGATTGCCCTGATATTATTCCGGTACTCGCTTTTTTAGCTGCTGTCAGTGAAGGTACAACAGAGATAATTAATGCCGGCAGGCTGCGGATCAAGGAATGTGACCGCTTAAAGGCTGTAGCCACAGAATTAGGTAAGCTGGGAGCAGATATAACTGAGCTTGCGGATGGTTTGGTAATAAAAGGCAGGAAATTGTTGACCGGTGGCGAAGTTGAATGTTGGAACGATCACCGAATTGCCATGTCTCTTGCTATAGCGAGTTGTAAATGCCAAAGCGAACTGGTAGTTCATGGTACAGAAAGCGTTAAAAAATCCTATCCAAAATTTTGGGAAGACTTTGTTGCCTTGGGTGGACAAATAGAAAGGGTGGGATAAGAAGAGAGAAAAATTACTCGGATTGGTAAAATTAAAGGAGGTCCTATGAAAGAACTTTATAACAAGCACAAATATTCAATTTTAAAGCGCACGCTCAGAACATTGCAGTCGCCGTCTTTTGGTGGCATGCTTTTGGTATTGTGCGTCATTTTAGCAATGTTACTGGCAAATTCACCGTATAAAGAATATTATTTTAATTTTATTGAAATGCCTATAACTATTTCTGTAGGTTCTTATGTCAATACGCACAGTCTTTTAGATGTCGTAAACGACGGTTTGATGGTTTTTTTCTTCTTCCTTGTTGGTTTGGAAATCAAAAGGGAGCTTTTAGTTGGTCACTTACGAGAAGTAAGGATGGCCTTATTTCCGGTCGTTTCTGCCATGGGCGGTGTTATTATGCCGGCAGTCTTGTATTCTGTTTTCCCGCATAGTGCGGCAACAGCTGGCGGTTGGGCTATCCCGACTGCTACGGATATAGCTTTTAGTCTTGCAGTGTTATCGCTGATAAGCTCTTCGGTTCCTATTGGGCTTAAAGTCTTTCTGACAACTCTTGCCATTGCTGATGACATTATAGGTATCGTCATCATTGGCGTTTTATATACCAGCCAATTGAGCATGGTTGCAGCGTTTGCTGCGATTGGCCTTTTGGTCTTTATGTATTTATTAAATAAAGCCGGTGTGCGTTCTACTTTTGTTTACACAGTTTTGTCCGTTTTAGTATGGATTGCTGTTGCCAAATCCGGCATCCATCCGACTATTGCAGGTGTTTTGGCGGCTATGACAATACCTGTAAAACCAAAGGTGGCTTTTGAAGAGTATTTAAAACGCTCCCATGTGCATTTTAAAAAGTTAATTACGCATGAAACGGCAACGGTCAATACTTTGATTGATGATAATGCGAAAGAATCAATCTTTACCATAGGACGTTTATCTGAAAGAGCTTTAACACCATTGACTAAGATGGAGACAGGCTTGCATTCTTTTGTGCATTATCTGGTTTTGCCATTTTTTGCGTTCGTTAATGCCGGCATTGCTTTTTCTGCTGAAACGGAAGTATTTTCGCCGGTCAGCATGGGTGTTTTTGTTGGCTTATTTATTGGCAAGCCTTTAGGCATCTATTTTATGGCCAGGCTGACAGCATTTCTTAAAATTGCATCACCACCAAGTGGCGTTACCTGGATGCATATTTTTGGCGCTGGTATCATTGCCGGCATCGGATTTACAATTGCTATTTTTATGACGACGTTGGTCTTCGTCGGCACACCTGCCGCGGATTCAGCCAAAATAGGTATTGCTGCTGGTTCCCTTATCTCGGCTGTAGTGGGCTTGCTGGTATTAAAACGCGCAAAGCCTGCAAGTTAAAAAGTCAGCAGCAATGGCAGTGCACAGCTAGAGTTAATGATGATAATGATTTGTAATGGTATACGTAAAGGGGAGAGGGCAATTTATGAGCGGTATACATGGTGAGAGAATAAAAATGACGATTTTCGGCGAATCGCATGGGGCAGCTATCGGCCTGGTTATTGATGGATTGCCACCGGGCATGACGCTTGATCTTGCTATGATTTCACAAGAAATGAAAAGAAGAGCTCCTGGACAAAATCTCATGTCAACACCGAGGCAAGAGAAGGACGAGTTTGTTATTCAAAGCGGAGTTTTTGAAGGCAAAACTACGGGAACTCCTCTTTGCGCCCTTATTGCAAACAGTGATACCCGTTCTGGTGATTATAGCCTGCTGAAGGATGTAATGCGCCCTGGACACGCCGATTATTCTGGCAAAATTAAATACCACGGTTTTAATGATTACCGGGGCGGCGGGCATTTTTCCGGCCGACTGACAGCACCACTGGTTTTTATCGGTGCTTTATCCAAACAGATTCTGGAACTTCAGGGCATCAAGGTAGGGGCACATATTGCTGATATTTATGGCATAAAGGACTCGCTCTTTAATCCTCTTGGCGAAAGTGCCGCAACTTTAGACTCTCTGAAATTAAAAACTATGGCCGTGCTTGCTGACGAACAAGGCAAAAAGATGCAGGATTTGATTCTGAACGTGCGCGAACAGTCTGACTCTGTTGGGGGCAGCATCGAGTGTATGATTCTTGGGTTGCCTGCAGGTATTGGTTCTCCTTTTTTTGATTCTGTTGAAAGCAGATTAGCCCATGCCATTTTTTCTGTACCTGCAGTAAAAGGGCTTGAATTCGGTGCCGGCTTCGCGCTGACAGCTATGCGCGGCTCCGAAGCTAATGATCCGCTATATTTGGAAGAAGGGGTTGTCAGGACTAAAACAAATAATAATGGCGGCATACTCGGCGGTATTACCAATGGCATGCCTGTGGTATTTAAGGTTGGCATCAAGCCAACTCCTTCGATTGGAAGCCAACAGACAACCGTGAATCTGGCCAAAGGCGAAAATACAATGCTGCAGATTGCCGGTCGTCATGATCCCTGTATCGTACAGAGAGCGGTGCCTGTTATTGAAGGTGTTGCTGCCTGGATAGTTTTAGATATGCTTTTAATGTCTGATATGAAATTGATGGTGAAATGATGGAAAAACTCAACTTAGCAGAAATACGTGAAAAAATCGATAAAATTGATGCCGAAATAGCGAAGCTTTTCGAAGAACGCATGAATGCCGTGCATGAAGTTGCGGAATATAAGAAGGAAGAAAAACTGCCTGTAAGAGATAAAGCGCGTGAAGCTATCGTTTTGGACAACTGCAAAAAGCGTGTTCAGAATTCTGCCTATGCTGATGGCCTGCGAAAAATTATGGCTCAGATTATTGATATAAGCTGCCGCCAGGAGGAAGAGTATTTGCAAAGCGAACTTCCCCCAAAAGCTATTGCTAAGCCACATGGTGAAAAAATAGTTGTTGGTTACCAAGGGGTTCCGGGAGCTTATAGTCATCTTGCTTTGCAAAAATATTTCGCGGGTGCCCAGGTTGAAGAACATAATTATACCTTGTTTGAAGACGTTGCTCAGGCAGTGAAAGAAGGCGAGGTTGCCTATGGTTTGTTGCCTATCGAAAATTCTTCTACCGGCGGCATTACTGAGGTTTATGACCTGGTGCGTCGCTACGACTGCCATATTGTTGGCGAAAAATGCGTGAAAATAGAACATAATTTACTGGCCTATCCGGGAACCTCGCTTGACAAAATTACAGAGGTTTATTCCCATCCACAAGGCTTTGCGCAATGCCGCCCCTTTTTCAAACAGTATCCTAAGATGGCACAAATACCATATTTTAATACCGCCAAAGGAGCTGAACTTGTCAGCATCAGGAAAACAGATTATATGGCTGCGGTAGCCGGCAGACAGGCTGCGGAACTATATGGCTTGGAAATTCTTGCCAGCAATATTAATGCTAATACAAATAATTACACGCGTTTTTTTGTTATTGCGAGCGAAATGCAGGAAATTCCCAATGCTGATAAAATAACGCTTGTTGTTTCTCTAAAACACGAACCGGGTTCCTTGTATAATATGCTTGGCAATTTTTATCATAACGGTTTAAACATGCTGAATATTGAGTCCAGGCCTATTGAAGGTACGCCGTGGGAATATTTCTTCCATATTGATGTCAGCGGTAATCTGCATGATGCAAATGTTAAGAATGCTTTAGCAGAAATTGAAAACACCAGCACCTACTGCAAAGTATTGGGAAACTATGTCGGTGATAAAATATAAGGATATTTGTGCAAAGAAATTCTTAAAGCTGGGGGCGCCGCTGTGGTAAGATTTGGTCTGTTGGGAGAAAAACTGGGACATAGTCTTTCGCCAAAAATACATAATTTAATATTTCAAGAATTGGATATCGAGGGAGATTATTCCTTGCTTGAGGTTGAAAGAGAAAAATTACCGTTTTTTCTTGCGCAAGCAAAAGATGATTTGGATGGAATTAATGTTACCATCCCTTACAAGACGGCAGTCATTTCTTATTTGGACGGTTTAACAAAAGAAGCTGCGTCAATAGGCGCGGTAAACACGGTTTCTTTTCAAAATGGTGAAACCAAAGGGTACAATACTGATTATTATGGTTTTGGCTTTTTGCTGAGCCATAACGGCATAGAAGTAAAGAATAAAAAGATTGCTGTTCTAGGGGCCGGCGGAGCTGCCAGGGCTGTTCTGCAGTATTTGAGTGATAATGGTGCAGGCGGCATTCTTGTTGTCTCACGTAATCCACAGCAAGCTGCAACGGATTTACTGGCAATGCAATTGACCGTTCCCTTGCAATTCTGCGATTATGTGACGTTCGCTGACCAAAGTGGAGATGTTTTGATAAATTGTACACCGGTAGGTATGTTTCCCAATGTAAAAGCCTCCCCGGTTGCCCGTGAAGTTGTTGCTAAGTTTGCTGCTGCTGTTGATTTAATCTATAATCCTGTCGAAACCGTTTTTTTGCGTTACGCGCGTGAAGAAGGAAAAAAGGCTGCTAATGGCCTATTGATGCTGGTGGCACAGGCAGTAGCCGCGGAAGAAATCTGGCTACAGCGCAAAATCGAAGATAAGATAATTGTGAAGATTGCTGCAAAAATCAGCGGTGAACAGCAATGAAAAATATCGTATTAATTGGAATGCCCGGCAGCGGCAAAACAACAATAGGTAAAATTTTGGCGGCAACATTGGGCCGGAATTTTTGTGATGCCGACCATTTGCTGGAAAAGTGGGAAGGCACAACTATTAAAGAATTATTTGCGGTGAGCGAAGAAAATTTCCGTGACGCAGAGACCAGAACCATCAAGAAACTGGCAGCTGCGAGAGACTTGGTCATAGCAACCGGCGGCGGCGTCGTCAAAAGACCGGAGAACATGGAGCTATTAAAAGCAAATGGCATAATCATCTTTATTGATCGCAGTCCGGAGTTAATTTGTGCTGAGGTAGATGTTGCAAGCAGGCCCTTACTGATGGCAGGGCACCAACGTGTTTTTGAATTGTACCAAGAACGTTTGGCACTGTACCAAAAATACAAAGACTTTGCCTTTTGCAATAATGGGGAACCGGAGCCTTTAGTTAACGAAATACTAAATCTTTTGAAGAAGGTGGAAAAATGAAAATCCTGGTTTTAAACGGCCCTAATATTAATATGCTGGGCGTAAGGGAGAACGCCATTTACGGATCTGATGACTATGTTGCGCTCTGTCAGTTTATTAAGGCCTCAGCGCAGGAACTTGGTGTTGAAGCGGAAATCAAACAAAGTAATTGCGAGGGTGAATTAGTCTCATTTATTCAAGATGCTTATGGTGAGGCTGATGGCATTGTGATTAATCCTGCGGCTTATACGCACTATAGCATAGCGCTATTGGATGCATTAAAAGCTGTCAAACTGCCTGCCATCGAAGTGCACATCAGTAATATCCATGGAAGAGAAGAGTTCAGGCATAAATCTGTTACGGCTGCCGCTTGCAAAGGACAAATCTGTGGTCTGGGCTTTGAAGGTTATGCCTTGGCGATGCGGGCTTTAGTCAACATGAAAAAACAGTTGGTCTTCACACCGCCGCGGGATTGAAACGATAAAAAGCCTTCACTTTGTTGAAAAACAAAGTGAAGGCTTTTTATCGTTCGTATATTATTTTGTTATAGAGGCGAGATAGGAATTGAGGGCATTTTCCAGATATTCATGCTCATTATCTTTAGAAAAAGAACCCAATTCGCGGACAAAGTTTTGGGTTAAAAAGAAAAATACGATAATGCTCTCTATGGTAAAAGCTACGTAAGTAGGTTGTACACTGGATATTATGCAACCTTCTTCAATGCCTTCAGTAACGAGGTTAAAAAGAAATTGGTGAATCTTGTAAAGACGTGATTGAACAAAGTTGGTGCAAAAACCGGAGGGGGTCAACAATTCACGATAGATAAGATGGACTTGCATAGGCCTTTGCATCTGTATTAAAGCGACTTCTTTCGTATAAAGATGTAATTTCATTATTGCTGAAAGCGTTTGTTTGTTGACTTGCTCAATCAGGTCAAGAAACAGGATAGATTGATTATTAAGAACTTCCTGGTACAGATTTTTCTTACCGCCAAAATAGTAAGAGATAAGCGCACTGTTGACACCTGATAATTTAGAGATATCCTTAATTGACGTGGCGTCAAAATTGTTGCTGGCGAAAAGTTCTGTCGCTGCTTGCAGAATCTTATCTGCTGACGATGCACATGTTATTGTCATGGCATTTACCTCCCTGAACCGCTCAGAGTAGATGGGTTTTTACTCATCTACTCGATTATATCACATCTATCTGAGGATGCTAGTGCAATTTGTAGATTTAGTATGTTTTTACGGTGGATGTTTTACGCGAAGGGAAAAAGAACTTGTTAATGTGTTTTCAAAAATACTGGAAAAAACGTAATAATTACAATAAAGTGTTAAATTCGTGGCACATTTTTTTGTTGCGTTGCCTTGACAAGGCTTGGAATGAGAAGTAAAATAAGTCATATGCTTGAGAATTACATATTTTGCAGTTGATGAAAGAGACAAGTAAATCGAAAACCAAGTTCAGAGAGCCGGCGTTTAGTGCGAGCCGGACTGGTATTAGATTGAATCCACTCCGGAGATGGCAGGGGTAGCAACCTGTTCGGGTTCGACCGATATATCGAAGATGAGGCTGCAGGCTAATTATGCCTGTGGTGAAAAAAGGTGGCACCACGTGAGTATAGACTCTCGTCCTTGATCTTTGTAATGATCAAGCACGAGAGTTTTATTTTTATATTTAGGAGGAATTGACATGAAGATTATCGTTACTGAAAAAATTGCTGATAAGGGTATTGAATTGCTGCAAAATGCTCCCGGAGTGGAAGTTGTTGTGTACAGAGAGATAAAACGAGAAGAACTTCTTGATGTCATAGATCAGTATGATGCTATGATCGTACGCAGTGTGACAAAAGTTGATGAGGAATTGTATAAAAGAGCCACAAGACTAAAGGTTGTAGGCCGTGCCGGCAATGGCGTCGATAACATTGATATGGAAGGCGCAACCAAACGCGGTATTATCGTTGTTAATACGCCGGAATCAAACATTGTTTCTGCCTGTGAGCTAACTATAGGACTAATGTTGGCTTCAGCACGTAATATGGTTAAAGGACACAACTTGCTGATGGCTGGGGAATGGGGCAGAACGGGTCTCAGAGGTTCAGAAATGCTTCATAAGACGCTTGGCATCATTGGCTTGGGTCGTATTGGCGCGCTGGTTACAACCAGGATGCAAGCTTTTGGCATGAAGGTCATAGCCTACGATCCCTATATTACAGATGCCAGATTCAAGAAATTCGGTGTGGAAAAATGCGAGACTTTGGAAGAATTGCTGAAAAAAGCAGATATTATTACCATTCATACGCCAAAAACTGAGGAAACAATCAATATTATTACGAAGAAGGAACTTGCTCTTTGCAAAAAAGGTGTGCGCATTATAAATTGTGCGCGCGGCGGCTTGATCAATGAGGAAGATTTGTTTGAAGCAATCAAAGAGGGAAAAGTAGCCAGCGCAGGTATCGACGTATTGAAGGACGAGCCGCATGCTGTTTCTCCTTTGATTAAATTACCACAATGTGTTTTGACACCGCATATTGGAGCCGGTACAGACGAAGCGCAGGACAATGTAGGCGTGACTATAGCCAGTGAGGTATTAAGCGCGCTGAGGGGTGAGATGGTAGCCAATGCAGTTAATCTGCCAACGTTGCATCCACAGGATCTGGAAGATATGAAAAGTTACCTGCAGCTTGGTGAATACTTAGGCAAATTCTATTATCAGATGGAAAAAGCTGTGGTAGAAAAGGTAGAGGTTATTTATCAGGGCGAAGTTGCGGAAATGGAAACCGAGATGATTACGCGTGCCATACTGAAAGGCTTGTTTGAGCCAATCCTTAAAGAACGCGTCAACTACGTTAATGCTGCTTTAGCTGCTTCCGGACGAGGTGTTGATGTACTGGAAAGCAAAATGACCACCAATGAGAAGAGATTCAGCATGATCACTTTGAAAATCAGCGGTAAGGACGGCGTTTTCACAGTCAGCGGCACAGTTCTCGGACAAAATGAAATACGTATAGTTGAAATCAATGGCTATGAATTTGATGTATCACCGGCAAAATACATGTTGGTGGCTCGTAATCAGGATAAACCAGGCATGATCGGTCAGATTGGTACTTTGCTTGGCGCTGGTCGTGTAAACATAGCGAACATGCAAGTCAGCAGAAACAATAAAGAAGGCCGCGCTATGATGTTCATGTCCGTTGATTCTGAAATTTCTAAAGAAACCCTGAATCTGTTGCAGGGAATCGACGGCATAACGCAAGCTAACTTGGTAAAATTATAAGAATGCAAATAAAAAAGCCGGTGGCCTTAAAGCCACCGGCAATTTTTATGTAAAAATTATTCGTCATCATCGGCAAAAACGATTTGCCCCTTTTCAAAAGCTTTAATGCGGGCCAAAGATTCAACCTGGTAGCCAGCCTCAATTAAGCGATTGCGACCGGGCTGGAAAGATTTTTCAATAACGATGCCGATGCCGACAACGTTGCTGCCTGCTTGATGGACAAGGTCGACGAGACCCATGGCAGCTTCTCCGTTAGCCAAAAAATCGTCCAGTATAAGGATGTTTTCACCTGGCGGTAAGAATTTTTTGGAAACGGACACATTGTTCGTTACATTTTTGGTGAAAGAAAAAACTTTCGTACTATATAAATTCTCATTCATTGTAGAAGGTTTTTGCTTGCGGGCAAAGACAACAGGAACATGAAAAAACAAAGCAGTTGTCAGCGCGACTGCTATACCGGAAGATTCTACCGTCAAAATTTTTGTTACTTTTTTGTCAGCAAACCTTTTGCTGAATTCACGGCCTAATTCCATCATTAGTTCCGGATCGATCTGATGATTAAGGAAGGCGTCAACCTTTAGAATAGAATTGTTAAGGACAATTCCTTCGTTTTTAATTTTTTCTTTTAACAAACGCATCATTGCACCTCAGATAAATATGTTTTTATATAACTTATAGGATAAAATATTTTACGGCATTAGTCCAGCTTTTTAGAAAAATATCGCAAAAACTGTAAAAAAGATAACTAAAAGTATCTAAAAAAAGAAAGCTAAAGTTGTTTATGAGCGCAATGTAAACAATATTGCGTCTGTAAAGGACATAAAAAGGAATAAAGTAATATAAAAAGATACAAAAAAGCTTGACAGTGGTCAGTGAAACTGTCATAATGTAAAAATAACATCCACGAAATACATTTATGTTCAGTGGAAAAATGATAAAAGTAATGACCGGGAATAAAGCTGAGGAGCTTTCCTAACAGAGAAGCGGCGGTTGGTGCAAGCCGTAGGGAAACCCTAGAGTGAAACTCACCCGTGAACTTCGGCTCCGAAATCAAGTAGGTGCCGGCGCAGATCGCTGCGTTAAAGCGTCCGGAAAAAGCACCGGGACAATGAGGTCAAAGTAGGGTGGTACCGCGGTTTGCCATCGCCCCTATCTGTCTGTAGACAGATGGGGGCTTTTTTATACCCTGTTATCAAAAAAGGAGGTAAGAGCTATGGAACAAGTCATTTCAATAGTAGTAAGAAATCAGCCGGGTGTTTTAATGCGTGTAGCAGGCTTATTCTCCCGTCGTGGTTTTAATATTGACAGCCTGGCCGTCGGTATTACGCAAAATCCTGAATTTTCCAGGATGACAGTCACCATGAAAGCTGATATTTCGACGGTTGATCAGGTGTGCAAGCAGCTAGCAAAATTAGTTGAAGTTGAGGCGATAAAAGTATTGCCACCAAATGCCAGTACTAAACGCAGTATGGCTTTAGTCAAAGTGAAAGCCGGTGACAAAAAGCTGGAAATACTGAAATTGGCCGACGTGTTTCGTGCTCATGCCATCGATGTTACAGGGGACTCATTAACTTTTTTAATTACCGGTGTTAATGATAAATTGCATGCTTTTGTTGATGTGATGAGGCCATATGGCATTATTGAAATGGTACAGACTGGAGCAATTGCTTTGGGACGTGGCGATGAGGCTTTGACCGTGGAAAAATCACGGTATACTTGGCCGAAGGTTGTTGATGAAGCCAACGTACGCAAAAACTGTACCGTTATTTAAGCCAGGTTATTCAGGGTAAACTTAGTTCTGATAAGAGGACCGCTTGGAAGGGCTTTAAGTTTGATAAATTTTCTAAAATCAAAGGAGAGAATGAAAATGGTAAAAATGTACTATGACAAAGACGCTAACTGGGACATGATGAAAGACAAAACTGTCGCAATTATTGGTTATGGCAGCCAAGGTCATGCACATGCCTTGAACTTAAAGGATAGCGGTGCCAATGTAGTTGTTGGTTTGTATGAAGGAAGTAAATCCTGGGCAAAAGCTGAAGCTGCAGGCTTACGCGTTATGACGGCTGCGGAAGCTACAATTGAGGCAGATATTGTTATGATGCTTATTCCTGATGAAAAGCAAGCATCTACCTATAAAAAAGATGTTGCTCCCAACCTGAGACCTGGTATGGCTCTTGCATTTGCACATGGTTTTAATATTCATTTTGACCAAATCATTCCGCCTGCAGACGTAGACGTATTCATGGTTGCTCCTAAAGGGCCTGGCCACCTTGTTCGCCGTGTCTTCACCGAAGGCCAGGGCGTACCTTGC
>Ga0074193_1002695_pt1 | contig 15263 bp, 11 predicted proteins | sample EPASupsiteHSE605_FD_64523 | JGI IMG/M metagenome (GOLD analysis project Ga0074193, IMG submission 64523) | Bioremediated contaminated groundwater from EPA Superfund site, New Mexico - Sample HSE6-05 | ecosystem: Environmental > Aquatic > Deep subsurface > Groundwater > Contaminated ... | reverse complement strand
GGTTTATGTGGCGTTTACACGACCTGTGGAGCGTTTATACGTGTTGATTTCGGAACCACCGCAAAAGGCAAAGTCTCCGACAATTCCTGTGCTCATACGTGATTATCTTGTTTCTCAAAATTTGTGGAATGAAACACAGTCAGTTTACACATTTGGTAGTCCGCTTGCAAAAACAACAATTGCTATTTCCGAAGAGAAACCAATAGAGAAAGTGAAGTCCTATATGCCTTGCGACTGGCATCAGGTTATCCGCATAAGTGGAAACAGACCTCCGGTTTGGGACGAAAACCGCACCGACTATAACCGTTACTGGGGAAGTTTGCTACACAATATTCTGGCTGAAATTAAAGTAGCCCATGATTTAGACAGGGCAATAGAACGTTTCAGAAGTATGATAAATTTGCCCGAATCGGATTTGAATCAGGCTCGGGAAGTTTTGCATAAGTTTTTGAATTCTGAGGAAATTCAGCCCTTTTTTGTGCCCGAAGCAAAGATTTTCTGTGAAAAGGACATTATGCTTTCCGACGGGAAAATTATTCGTCCTGACCGTGTGGTTATTTACCCTGACCAAGTGGCGATTCTCGATTATAAAACAGGAAAGGAAGAAACAACACACGAAGAGCAAATCCGGATGTATGCCCATGCTTTGGAACAAATGGGATATAAGAACATTCGCCTTTATCTTCTGTATTTAGGAGAAGAAATAAGGTTGAAGGAGGTGTATTGATTTTTCGCGTAGATACGCTTCCTTACTTTATCTCTAGTTCCACTTTCGTCAGATCTTTTTCGTCAGATGATTTTCCTACGTAGAGAGTGTAGCTTCCTTTCTCAATAGTATATTGTTTTTTCTCTGTATCGTAATATTCAAAGAGCTTGGGTGTGAGTTCGAAGGTAACGGTTTGGGTATATCCGGCAGGGATCATTACATTCCGAAAGCCTTTTAGTTCTTTAACAGGTCGTACAATCTTACTGTTATTCTTACGGATGTAAAGTTGTACAACCTCTTCTCCACTGATTTTGCTAATATTTGTTACCTCTACTTTTACGCGGGTGGTTTCACCAGCTTTTATTTTTGTTTTGTCGAGGGTGAGATTATTGTAACTAAATGCCGAATAGCTGAGCCCGAAACCAAACGGATAGCGAACTTCTCCTGTAAAGTAACGGTAGGTTCTGCCTTTCATCGCATAGTTTTCGAAAGGAGGCAAGTCATTTACCGATTTGTAGAAAGTGATGGGTAAACGTCCCGAAGGATTGCGATCGCCAAAGAGAACATCCGCCACCGCATTTCCGCCTTGTTCGCCCGGATACCAAACCATCAGGATTGCATCGGCAAGAGGTTCTATTTCCTCGATAGTGATGGCACTCCCACCTGTAAGCACTACAATAAGGGGCTTCTTTCCGGCATTTTTCTTCAGTTCCTGAAGGAATTTTATCTGACTTTCGGGTAAAGAAATGCGATTTCTGTCGCCATCATTATCCGAAAAAATAGCATCGCCGGCTTCTCCTTCCATCTCGGAATTTAATCCCAGACAAACAATGGTTGCTTCACTGGTTGCGGCAATATCTACTCCGTTATTCGCGAAGGTGGTAATCCCGCATCCGCGATGGTATTGTAGTTGTGTTTCTACTCCGATTTTACGCATGATTCCTTCGAGGATGGTAACGATTTCGTCGGGAATACCGTTGTAGTTTCCAAGCAGCATTTCAGCATCATTGGCTGTTGGTCCGGTTACATAAAGACTCTTGATTTTATGATTGAGAGGTAAAACGCTGTTATTCTTCAATAATACCACCGATTTTCCTGCGCTTACCCTTGCCAGCACTTTGTGAAAAGAATTGCTTACATACGCCGGAGAATAGTCTGCCCATGGATCGGAAGGAATACTGTCGAACAAGCCTAACTTAAACCGTGTACGGAGCAATGTCCGCAATGCCTGATCCACTTCTTTTCCGGTTATTTTTCCCTGTTTAACGGCATCGGGAATAAAGCGGTAAACATATCCGCAGTTCAGATTTACCCCTGCTTTTATGGCCATGGTAGCAGCTTCTACTTCATCTTTGGCAATTTTGTGTCCGTTGATAAAATCAGCCAATGCCCAGCAATCTGTAACGATATGTCCTTTGAATTTGAATTCCTTTCGTAGAATATCATTGAGCAGGTACTTGCTGCCACAACAAGGTTCGGTATTGGTACGATTATATGCACACATGATCGCTTCCACATTTTCATCAACCAACATGCGGAAAGCGGGGAGGTAGGTATCACGAAAATCACGTTCGTTCACCGTTGCATCAAAGGAATGGCGGATTTTTTCAGGACCGCTGTGTACCACAAAATGTTTGGCGCAGGCTGCTGTTTTCAGATATTTGGAGTCGTAGCCCTGCATACCCCGCACAAAAGCTCTTCCGATGGTTCCCGAAAGGAATGGATCTTCGCCATAAGTTTCCTGTCCACGACCCCAGCGCGGATCGCGAAAAATATTTACGTTGGGCGACCAAAATGTAAGTCCGCTGTATTGACCTCTTATCCCGGCCTTAATGGACGCATTGTATTTTGCCCGGGCTTCGTCGGAAATAGCATTTGCCACAGTTTCGATCAATTCCGGATCGAATGTGGCCGCAAGTCCGATTGCTTGAGGAAATACGGTTGCCTTGCCATTGCGTGCCACACCGTGTAATGCTTCGTTCCACCAGTTGTATTCGGGGATTCCCAAACGTTCAATGGCTTTACTGTTGTAAAGCATCATATTCGCCTTTTCTTCAATTGTTAAGCGTTTTAGCAGATCGTCGATACGTGATTCAACGCTTAAGCTGGTGTCTTTGAAGGGATATTGCGCATAAAGAGTAATTGCGGTAAGATGCAAAATACAAAGCAGTAAAATCTTTTTCATGGGGGAATTATTTTAAAGATGCAAATGTAAGAGATGTTTTGATTTAATAAACACAATTGCAGACAATGGATTTTATGCCGCAGTTGTGTGGCGTCCAAAAAATATTCCCGGACATTGATGACCTTCGTGATTCAATTTGATGATCATAGATTCATCCCATACATAACAATGAGGTGCCGGTATTAAACAATATTCTGTTTCACGCGATGGTATTGATGAGATTGAAAAAGATTGAAACGTACTTGTCAATTTCATTAATCTCATCAGTCATTTCAGTTTTGATTGAGGGGATTAAGAAGATTGATAGGATTGAAATTGTCAAATTCCGGATTTATTTAGCGTATTTATTGGGGAGAATAGTATTCAGCAACAATACATTAAACATACCGTTTCCATATTTTAAAAATATTGACTATCATTGCACATTAAATTGTTACGGATAAACCGCGCAGGGATGAAACGGATACTGACGTATAATGTAAATGGAATCAGGGCAGCTATTTCAAAGGGATTGCCCGAGTGGCTTGCAATTGTGAACCCCGATATGGTTTGTATTCAGGAAACCAAAGCACAACCCGATCAGATTCCGGTGCTTGAATTCGAGAGTATGGGGTATCAATGCTATTTTCATTCGGCGCAAAAAAAAGGTTATAGCGGTACCGCAATTTTTACAAAGCAACAACCCGATGCAGTAAAAGTGGGAATGGGCATAGAGCGCTACGACAACGAGGGACGTTTTTTGCGTGCCGACTATGGCGATATTTCGTTGGTGAGCATCTACCATCCTTCGGGGAGCAGCGGTGACGAACGTCAGGATTTTAAAATGCAGTGGTTGTCCGATTTTCAACACTACATCAACGAACTGAAAAAAGAACGTCCGAACCTTATCCTGTCTGGCGATTATAATATTTGTCATCAGGCTATTGATATTCACGACCCCGTGCGCAATGCCACCAGTTCGGGATTTCTTCCCGAAGAACGTGCGTGGATGAGCCGTTTTCTGCAAACCGGGTTCATCGATTCGTTCCGGCAAATAAATCCTGATCCGCACAACTATACGTGGTGGAGTTACCGTGCCAATGCGCGGAGTAAAAACCTGGGTTGGCGTATCGATTATCACATGCTGACCGAAACACTATTACCCCGGTTAAAACGTTGTATTATACTTCCGGAAGCAATGCACTCTGACCATTGCCCCGTATTAGTTGAAATTGATTTCTAACCAATCATAATGAATGCTATGAATTTAAACGTTCTCAAAGTATCCGTTCTGGGAGTTGCACTCCTGTTCTCGCTGAGCTCTTGTGTATCCATGAAACGTTTTGCCGATACCGAAGCCAAAGCAAAAAAATGTGCCCAGGAAAATGATTCTCTCAGTCGCACTCTTGGCGATTATACCGTGAAAAATAATGAACTTACTGCAAAGCTGAAAACTGCTGATGCAAAGCTTGCACAAAATGATGCAGACCTTGCTCAACTGGGTGAAGATTTAAAGAAAACAAAGGGAGAAAAAGAGTCACTTCAGGGTGAGTATGATGAAATGAATAGCAGATATGCTAAAATTATTGCCGGAAGCAAGTCTGAAACGCAGGATCTTTTGAAAGATTTGCAAGGTACAAAGGCTGATTTGCAACGTCGTGAAAACGATCTTCGCGTACTGGAAGAAGAAAACAATCGCAAAAAGCAAAGTCTCGACAGTTTAATGACTCTGTATGTTGAAAAAGAAAATAACCTCAAAGAGCTTCAGAACGTTCTTGAATCGAAAAACAATGAAGTAAAGGCTATTCGCGATAAAATTACCAATGCTTTGTACGGCTTTCAGGATAAAGGTCTAACCATTTATACGAAAAACGGGAAGGTATATGTTTCGATGGATGAAAAACTGATGTTTGCTTCGGGTAGCTGGACTGTATCAGAAGAAGGGAAGAAAGCTCTGAAACAAGTGGCACAGGTGCTGGAAAAAAATCCGGATATCAACGTAATGATTGAAGGCCATACCGACAATGTCCCGTATAAAGGCCCCGGACAGGTAAAAGACAACTGGGATTTGAGTGTAATGCGTGCAACTTCTATCGTGAAAATAATGCAGGAAAGCGCGAATATTGATGCACAGCGCATCACTGCATCCGGTCATGGAGAATTTTTACCTGTTGTGGAAAATGATACAAAAGAAAATCGTGCAAAAAATCGTCGTACCGAAATCATCCTTACCCCGAAATTAACCGAATTATTAAAAATACTGGAATAAAATTGTATAGACGGATTTCAAACCTATTTCTATAAAAAAAGGGCTGTTTAAACAGCCCTTTTTTTATGACCTTAGAAAATAGGATTCAGGATGGTTGTCAATAGGCTTTCCCGGGTTTTGAACGCTGTCTTGTAATTATGCAGCGTTCTGGAAACCGGGGAAGTGCCAGATTATTAGGTGCGTTTTTTATTCGACCTTTCGCATGACAATATTAGGAAATCGGATTTTTTAAGTCATCGCTAAATAAATGCAAGTTAAGGGCAAAATCGATAATTATATCTATAAATATTGTGGAATACTATTCTCCGTAAATACATTTACATTGTCAAAATTAACAAAATGAAAGAAGTCTGAAATATATTCTATTCTATAAAACAGGAATGATTTCCGTCATCATTTTCAATGATAATTTATAACAGTAACCCAAATAAGTGTTTTATGAGAAAACTATTCCATGTAACAATATTGATTCTCCTGATTGGAGGAGGATTTACATCTTCAAAAGCTCAACAGCAGGAAATGTACACCTTTTGTGTTGGAGGCACCAAGGCATATTTACTCGATACAGCAGCCACAAGTACCAGTGCTCCTGCAACCAGTATTTTTAAAACATGGACATTAACTTCTCAAACATCCTACTCTGCATACTTTGTAAGAGATACTATTTATCAAACCGTTTCATATAAAGCTGGAAACGTAGGGCAAGGAGGAACCACCGGCAAAGTAAGAAAAATAAGCTGGAATGGAACAGTGGCCTGGGAATATGCAGCTTCTTCAAGTACTACTCAAATGCATCATGATATTTGTCCAATGCCAAATGGAAATGTATTAATGATTGTTTATGAAACGAAATCGGCATCGCCCACAACTGTAGGGAGCTCATCTACGCTTACTGTATGGTCAGAAAAAATCATAGAGGTAAAACCAACAGGAGCAACAACCGGTGATGTGGTTTGGGAATGGCATTTATGGGATCACCTTTGTCAAAGTCTTTATCCTTCGGTAACTTCTACCTATGTTAGCAGCGTATCCCAGCATCCTGAGCTGATGAATGTTAATTACAGCCTGTCACAGGATTGGATACACATGAATGGGATAGATTATAATCCTGCACTTGATCAAATTATGTTAAGTTCACATTATATGAACGAAGTGTATGTGATTGATCATAGTACTACAACTGCACAGGCAGCAACTCACACGGGTGGCAACTCAGGCAAAGGAGGCGATTTCCTTTACAGATGGGGTAATCCGGCTGCTTATGGATTAACCGCCGGTGGAAATAACAGCGGGTTTAAAGTAATTCATGATGCCCATTGGGTTCCATCTACAAATCCAAACTGGCCAAATTACATGTGTGCATACAATAATAATCAGGGTGGAAGCGTGCAGGTAGTTATCTGGCAACCTCCTTACAATGGATACAACTACAATTATACCGCAGGATCAATTATTGGACCCACTACCTGTATAAAACCAACCATTCCTACAATTTCTGCAACTGATATGGGGAATTCTCAGCAGCTTGATAACGGAAATATACTGGTTACAGCTCCCAATAGTAAGTTCTATGAAGTTAGCGGTACAGGAACAACCTATCAAACAGTATCGGTAAGTTCAAATCATGCCTATCGATTAAAAAAGTGTGAAGTCAGAGCGCCTCACGCAACGATTGGAGCATTAACGTCTGATACGGTTTGTGTGGGCAACAGTGTAAATCTTACTTCTACAGTAACATCAATTACTGAAACAAACCCAACATTTACGTATGCCTGGAGTTCTTCTCCAGTCAGTTTGACATCTGTTGATCAGAACCCAAATTATTTAGTGTCAAATCTTGGTAGTCAAACAATACAGCTTGTTGTAACAAATAACGCTGGTTGTACAGATACTGCCCGGAAAACAATCTTTGTGAAACAATGCACTCCTGTTGATTGCAATGCAAGTCATCCTGATGTTTCAGTATCCGTTCTTAATACAGGAACAATTTGTTTAAATGACACGGTAAAGCTTCAATCTGCTGTCGCTTCGGTAAATGAAACAAATCCTGTTTATTCATATTTATGGACTTCTACTCCTTCAGGCTTTATGTCAGCTACTCAAAATACAACTGCTGTGCCTGTCACGTCAGGAGTGTTTAACTACTTAATGAAAGTAACCAATGTTTCTTCAGGGTGCTTTGATACAGCATCCGTATCTGTTATAATTGATCCTTGTTCGGTGGGCGTAAAAGAGCAAATGCGTGATCAAAATGTATTAAGTGTATTTCCGAATCCTGGCAATGGTGTGTATTATCTGAATGTTTCGTCTAATAATGATTATCAGGTAATGATTTACAATGCAATGGGGAAATTGATTTTATCAGAAAAGAATGCTTCAAATGTAAACCTGTCGCAATTTGAAAATGGAGTGTATTTTTTGTCAGTCATTACCAGCGATCAGCGGAAGTATGATAAAAAATTAATTTTGATGAAATAACCCTAAATAAAAGAGAAATGAAAAAGTTATTTGCGTTTATTCTGTTTGCGTTCATTCTGTTTATCGCAAATGGTATTAAGGCTCAGATTTTTACAAATTACACAACTTCAAACTCTGCTCTTCCCGGTGATTATGTTCTGGGAGGAGTTGCCGTTGATACCAATAACTATGCGTGGTTTGGTACCGGGTCGGGTGTGGCAATGTATAATGGAAGTATCTGGACTACTTATACAACAACAAACGGACTTCCCGATAACTACATAAAATGTATTACCGTTGATAAGCATAACAATGTGTGGGTTGGAACGGATGGTTTTGGTGTTTCAAAATTTAACGGAACCGCCTGGACTACCTTTACAACAACGAATGGTCTTGCTGATAATGGAGTAACGGCTGTTATTGCAGATAATAATAACAATATATGGTTTGGAACAGGAGGAAGTGGTGTTTCGAAATACGATGGAACCACCTGGACTACCTATTCCATAGCTCAGGGCTTTCCCGGTGATGCAGGAATTCCTGCATCTGTAAACTGTATAACTGTGGATAGTCAGAACAATGTTTGGTTTGGAACAGATAAAGGCGTTTCGAAATTTAACGGAACTGCTTTTAGCAATATTGATATGAGCAATACTGACAGCTTAGGCAGTAATTATATTTCGGCACTGGCAATTGATGTGAATAATAATAAATGGATTGGAACACTTTCGTATGGTATGACAAAACTGAATAGCTCTAATAGCTGGGTGAAAAATTACCGTATGTCAGATGGTCTTTTGAATAACTTTATTCAGGATATTGTTTTTGATACTGATGGTGTTATGTGGATTGCAGAATATGCCGATTATAACAATGAGGGAGGAATTACTAAATTTGACGGGATCACCTGGACTTCGTATACTTTAACAAATGGCCTAGTTAATCCCCAGATTATGGGCATTGCAATTGATAAAAATAAAAAACTTTGGATTGCAACCGGTGCCGGAGTGTCTTTTTTCAATCCGGTAGTTTCAGTTCCGGAAACAGAATCCGGTCAGGAATTTTCCATCTATCCGAATCCAGCCAGTGATAAAATTTATATCAGTCATGCCGAAGAGAATCTAAATGTTCAGATTGTTACCCTTTCCGGTCAGGTAGTATTAAACGAAACCCTGTCACAATATCAGCAAAGTCTTAATACGTTATCTCTGACTCCCGGAATGTACCTTGTGAAAATGACTTCTAAGGAACAGACTTGTTCTTCCAAATTAATTATCAGATAATGACTTCTTCAAAAATGGTACTTTTAAATCTGCTTTGTATGATTCTTTTTCTGAATCTGACAGAAAAAGGATTTGCACAAAGCAGATTTTATAGTTATGATTCAATACAGGAAATTAAAATTACGTTCAAAGAGAATAATTGGGATTCTATTCTGGATAGCCTTTTTATAAACTATGGTGAAAACGGGTATTTGAAAGGAGACATATCCATTAATGGTACAAGGTTAAAAAATGTAGGCGTACGGTTTAAAGGGTTTAGCTCGTGGAATGAAAAACAGAAAAAAAATCCTTTTCATATAAACCTGTCTTATGTAATTCCGAATCAAAACTATAATGGCTACACAAAAATCAAATTAAGCAATGTAATCAGTGACCCATCCTTCGTAAGAGAAGTGTTATCGTATGAAATTGCCCGGAAGTATATGCCTGCCGGAAATGCAAATTTTGCGAATGTATATGTAAATGATACAATAATTGGTCTTTATACAAATGTGGAATCGGTTGATAACCGATTCCTGAAAACATATTTTGGCTCTGATGGAAATGCTTTTTTCAAAGGAAGCCCTGAGCATTTGGAATATCCGTTTGGCCAGAACTCTAATCTTGCGTATACACATGGAACGGATTCTTCACAATACATACCTTACTATAGTCTGGAATCAGAATATGGATGGAATGACCTTTTCAACTTTATCAATCTTTTAAATAACGATACTTCAAAAATAGAAACTGTATTAAATGTTGATCGGGCCTTATGGATGCACGCCTTTAATTATTCGATGATTAATCTGGATAGCTATATTGGTTATTCTCAGAACTACTACTTGTATCTTGATGATAATGGTCAATTTAATACCATACCATGGGATTTAAATATGTCGTTCGGAAGTTTCAGAAACAGCGATGATATCTCATTAAATCTTACAATTCCGAAAATAAAGATATTAAACCCACTGCAACATTTGTATTTTTCTGCATATACACCTCGTCCGTTGATGAAAAATCTTTTTTCAAATCCGCAGTGGCGAAAAATGTATCTGGCACATCTACGCACAATTATGAAAGAAAATTTTTCAAACAATCTTTATTATACAAGAGCGCAGGAAATACAATCGGTGATAGACCTCTCGGTTCAGCAAGATTCAAATAAGTTTTATACGTATGCAAATTTCCTGAGCAATCTCACCTTAACCGTAAATTCAGGTTCAAGCCAGTTCCCGGGACTACAAGACTTGATGAATGCCCGGATTGCATATCTCGATACTTTTCCGGGAATACCCGGGGAACCTGTTATAACCAATAACAACTGTTATCCACTTTTGCCTGAAAAAGGGAAAACAATTTCAATCAAAACTACCGTTCAGAAAGCATCGGAGGTCTATCTGGCTTATCGTTTTAACAGCAGAGATTTGTTTGCAATGATTAAGATGAATGATGACGGGCAAAATGGCGATTCTGTAGCCAATGATCATATTTATACAGCCAGCCTGAACTTTTCAGGAAACATCATGCAATACTATATTTATGCTGAAAATGACAGTACAGGAAGCTTTTCCCCTGAAAGAGCAGCTTATGAATTCTATACCATTTATCCGAAAATTACATCAAAAAATCTGGTAATTAATGAACTGATGACTTTTCCGTATGTCGATTCAAAAGGAAATAATCATAATTCTGACTGGATTGAGTTACACAACAATACGCACGAATCAATCAGACTTTTAAATCTGAAACTATATTCCGGATACAATAATGAATTTATCTGGAATATACCGGATACAACGTTGGCAGATGATGCTTATTTTATTATTTGGGCAGATGGAGATACTATGTATGAGAATCATGCAACATTCAGTCTCAACGCAAAAGGAGGCAGAGTATTCCTGGCTTATTCTCCTGCCGAAATTTTGGATTCGCTTGTTTTTGGAGAGCAACCTTCTGAAAAATCAATAGGTCGTTTTCCCAATGGTTATGGCTCTTTTTGTTATCTTACGCCTACGTTTGCATCATACAACAGTTATACATCCACTGCAATATCAAATATTACTATATATCCTAATCCGGCTTCAGATTTCTTGAATGTTGAAGTCAGGGATCAAATAACGCCTTTAATTATAGAGATTTATAATTCATTTGGACAACGTATATCCTCATTTCAATATGAAGTAGAAAAAACATATTCCAGTCCTGAAAATAAAAGGATTAGCCTGAACGCTTATGGCTCCGGAATCTACTTTGTCAAAATAATCCATGGCAACAAAATGGAGGTAAAAAAACTATTGATCAACAGATAATTAAGTATTTCCATGAAAAAGATAGCAACAATTATTCCACTCGTATTTCTCTCGGTGTTTTCATTTTCTTCATGCAAAAAAGAAGCAGGAGAGGGGGGGAATTCATCCATATACGGATCTGTAACAGTCCGGAATTATAACAGTACGTTTACTGATTTACTCAGTGAATATCCGGGTGCTGATGAAGATGTTTATATTATTTACGGCAATGATAAAAGTTACAGTGATAAAATAAAAACCAATTATCTTGGAATATATGAATTTAAGTATTTACGTCCGGGGAACTATAAAATTTACATCTATTCAAAAGACTCCACCTTGCAGTCCCCTTCAGGGATAGTCCCGGTTGTGAAAGAAGTTGAAATAACCGATAATGATCAGGAAATAAAAGCGCCGGATATTACCATCTTTAAATAGCAATCATTTTTATAAATGTTACCCAATGAGGCAAAAAGTAACGATTCGCTTTGGTTTGCTATTTAGTGTGCTGATTTATGCAGGCAGTTCATTTGCTCAGTACAATGATGCCTGTTTGTGGCTGAATTTGAGTATGGAAAAGAAAATGAATAAAAAAATCAGTCTGGAAGCCGGACAGGAATTCAGGTTTAACGAAAACTACTCCGAGCTGGGAACATTTTTTACCGAATTGGGTGCAACGTTAAAATACAATAAGCATATCTCTTTCTCAGTATATTATCGCTGTTCAAACAAAAGATCTCTTGATGATATGTACCAGTTCAGGCACAGATATTTTGTTGATTTAAGCTTGCGTAAAAAAATTAAGCCGGTTACGATTATCCTGAGGTCAAGGTATCAGTCATTTGCAGAAACTTCTTATGAAGAAAATACCCCTGAAAAATACCTTCGTGAAAAACTTTCGTTAAAGTATGATCTGAATAAAAAATTTGAACCATATTGTTATGCTGAGATTTATTTTCCGCTAAATAATTCTCAGTATAAAAGGGTTGACAATCTGAAATTTGCATTAGGGATAGAATACAATTTAACGAAACACCAGTCGTTTGATGTTTATTATCTGATTCAGAAGCAAGTGGATGTAAAAAAAGCAAATACTGATTTTGTTACCGGAATTACATATAGGTATAGTTTCTAACTCCTGTATTCTTTTTTACCTCCCCTCCCACCAGCTTTCCAACTTCCTTATTGTTGATATTGGGTACTAAAATATGCTGGTAAATGCCACGGGGCATTGTGTAAAGGGTTCAATATACTAAGCTTACCTGTATCGTTCAACATGGAGTAATCGCTGGGTGCTGCGCACCGCTCATATTCCTAGTTATTACTATGCATTTTTTTCTCTTACAAATGATTCAATATCTTTTTCCAATTCAAATCCGAATTTTATATTTATGATATTTGATTTTCTATCTTGAAGAAATTCTATCTCAGAATGTGCATTAATTTTCCAAAAATCAAAAGTTGGGCTATTATTTTTACCATCATTATAAGGATTGCTAAAAATAAGAAATTTGTTTTCTTTGACTTTTCTGTAAAATAAAGAACAGTCCTTTTCGAAACACCCTCCTTTGCCTTTAGCTTCAATAAAATTTTCTGCTTTTAAGAATTCTATTATTTCATTTCTTTTGTATTTTCGATTATAATTTGTATCAACTTTAAGCATTATCAAATGAAGATTTGTATCTGAAAGCTCAAAATCTTCGCCCAAATACTCTCTTATCCAATTGTTATTTTTTATCGGTAATTTTTTATGGTACGTCTCCATAAAGTCATGATAATTAATTTCTTTTGAAAATTCTAGCTTTTCATAATTCTCGTCGATGAATTCTTTAAATTCTGTTTTGAGTTTATGGAAGCTAACAATCTCATATGTTTCATTTACTTCTTTTAAGTAATATCCTTTTTTATTGATTTTTGCATATCTAAATCCAAGCTTATTTTTCAATAAGTTATAAATTCCAGGTAAAAAGAAGTCAATTTTTTTCTTTTCATTCCTTGTATTATAGTAGTCTAAAAGTTTAATCATATAAGTAAGTATTAAATTTTATACACCCGATTTCAAAATATGGTAATGACCGAGGCTTCGGTTATTTAATTTTTACATATTTTAAAATAAAGTCCCAAGCAGTTCCTTACGTTTCCAAACTTCCGAATAAATCGTTATCACATTCTTTGCAAAGAATACCTCCTTCATAGGCTCCTGTTGGAACGAGGTTAAACCTGCCATCTTTTGCAAATTTCTGTGTGCTAATCGTATGGATCTGATGCTTTTCATTATAAACTCCAGAGTTTCTATATAAAAAATCGGGAATAATATGTGACTTTTTAATTAGCTTTTTATCTTGTTGACACAAATTACATCTCGTCATTTATTTTTCTATTAATCATTTGCTGCTAACGTTTTGCAAATGTGCTGTTATAAGCTGGGCTTTCTATGCGTTCAAGTTTATTTTGCATTTTTCACAAGTTCTTTTGTCGTGTCAGCCATTGATTTTATTGTGTCTAATGCAGTTGTAGATTTTATCTTGTCGCCACTAACTGGTTTGTCGTCAATTGGTGTTTTGTAAATTCCCAAAACAGCTTCCATTATTAATTTGTCTTTATTTTCGGGACTTGTTAGCCGCCCTGCATAAGCGTCAATTGTCAATGCAACTGCGGATTTAAAAGCATATTCTTCTTGAAAATTTCTTTCCTTTCGATACTGGTTAATTGCAAAGAATAGCAAGAAGATTGCAGGAATTGACTTCAATGTATTTACGGCAAATGCCTGCCACCAGAGATTTATGTCTGTTATGTTTGGTTGATGATAGAATAAAAAGAAAATCCAAACAATTGTCGCTACCGCCATAACAGGAACTGCAATACGCCAAAAAAATACAGGTTTTTTTAACTCGTCTTTTCTAAACTTAAATGTTTTGAAAAGGTTTGCACCTACTTCTTGTCCGATTAGATTTTGAAGATATACAATGCGTTCTTCAAAAAATTCTCTTTTCCCTTCTACAAATTTTAAATGTTCGCCATTGTCGGTTACTTGTTGTTTAAACTCTTCAATTTGTCCAAGGATAGTTTTTAAGTTTGAAGCAAGGTCGGTGTTTGTTTTGTTGTATAAAGTTTCAAGGTCTACAAGTTTTTTATCTGTTTGGACTTTTGATGCTTCTTGCTGTTCCACAATGGTTGTCAGCCTTGTTGATTGCTCAGTGCTTTTCGTAAGTAGGTCGTTGATTTGATTTGACTGTGTTGTGCTTGTCGTAAGGCTTGCTGTTATTGATGCTAACTCGTCTCTCTTTTGATTTATTAAAGTCTGAATTTCTTTTTTGTTTGCATCAAGTTCCGTGTTTAAGGTCTGAACTTCTTTAAGTTTATTTTCAATATTGATTTCTAAGAGCCCCAATTTTTCAGATAGTTTACTTACGGTATTTGTCGTATGCTCTGATTGTCGTTTTGAAGTTTTGTTGTAAAAGCCATTTTCAACTTGATAACTTATTAGCCAAAATAAAATATTTTCTGCTGCTGCGAAATTGTCCCCATTTAGGTTGGTAAAGTATCCTTGAATTTGTCCGTCAATGTTTGCCTGTCCAAGTTGAACATTTGTAAACGTAAATGGCAAAATAATATAATTGTCTCGGTCTTGAAGTTCTGATAAAAATTGTCCAAATACACGTTTTGACAAATGCAAAAATTCGGACAAATACAGTTGAGATATTACGATATTTTCAAGGTCTGTCCTGTCGGGATAAACACGTTTAATTACTGCCTCGAAGTCGAAACTGTCAATTTGTTGAGCTTGTCCAATTACTGTCTGTGCTTGTTGTTGGTTCATTGCTGTGTCGGTTTTTTAGCCTTGCTTATAACTATTGGATAGTCGCAACTACATTACTTCCATCTCCCAAAATTATAAAAAATATTCATAACAAATTTCCTCACTTTCCTACCACCAGCTTCCCAACTTCTTTATTGCTTGTATTGGTTACTAAAATAAGCTGATAGATACCACGGGGAGCATTGTGTAAAGGAATATGCAAAGTGCTTTCACCACAAGGCCAGGGATAGGCAGCCACGGTTTTGCCCCCAAAATCATAAATAAACAAAGTGCCTTCCTTGTAAGGCTGGG
>Ga0074193_1002694_pt1 | contig 15264 bp, 11 predicted proteins | sample EPASupsiteHSE605_FD_64523 | JGI IMG/M metagenome (GOLD analysis project Ga0074193, IMG submission 64523) | Bioremediated contaminated groundwater from EPA Superfund site, New Mexico - Sample HSE6-05 | ecosystem: Environmental > Aquatic > Deep subsurface > Groundwater > Contaminated ... | reverse complement strand
GGATATATCAGGAGAATAACAAAACCATAGAGGGAGAATGGAAACAGGCAGGATCAGTTTTTCCACTTGTGCTTAACAGGATAGAAAAAGCTCCTGAGACGCACCGAGAGCAGGACCCTATAAAACCGTATCCGTATACCGAAGAAGAAGTTGTTTATGAAAATAAAGAAGCAGGAGTAAAGCTGGCAGGAACTTTAACTCTTCCGCAGTCAGAGGGACCTTTTCCGGCAGTCATACTCATAACGGGTTCAGGCCAGCAAAATCGTAATGAGGAAATTGCAGGTCATCGCCCGTTCCTTGTACTTTCGGACTATCTGACACGCAAGGGAATTGCAGTGCTTCGGGTCGATGATCGAGGTATTGGAGGTTCTACCGGAAATGTTTCACAGGATACAACTGGGGACTTTGCTGGAGATGTACTCACAGGAGTTGAATACCTCAAAAGTCGCAAGGAGATCGATCCGAGCCGAATCGGACTGATTGGACACAGCGAAGGAGGGCTAATTGCACCTATGGTAGCAGTAAAGTCTCCAGATATCGCATTCATTGTACTGATGGCAGCACCTGGGGTAACTGGAGAGGAAATTCTGTACATGCAAAGTGACCGGATTACAAGAGCCGAAGGAGCAAGCAATGAGACTATCGTGCAAAATGAAGCTCTGATGAGAAGAATATATTCTGTAGTAAAAGAAGAAAAGAATAACATAGCAGCTGAGGAAGAGCTTCGGGAAATCCTAAGGACCGAGATAGCGAACACAAGTGAGCAGAAAACAGAAAGTTCAGGCCATTCCGAAGCTGTCATTGACGCTCAAGTAACAGCACTCACCTCACCATGGATGCGCTTTTTCCTTACTTATGACCCAAGGCCAACATTAATGAAAGTCAAATGTCCTGTCCTTGCCATAACCGGCGAAAAAGACCTTCAGGTTCCGCCTGAAGAAAACCTCAGGGCTATAGATGATGCTCTCAAGGCAGGTGGTAATAAAGATTACGTAGTCAAAGAACTGCCAGGCCTCAACCATTTGTTCCAGACCGCTAAAACAGGGTCTCCCTCAGAGTACGCAAAAATCGAAGAAACAATCTCTCCGGATGCTCTGGAAATTATAGGAAACTGGATCTTGGAACATACCCAGGAAAAATAAAGTAGAATGATAAAGTAAAATAATAGTGAAATAAAAGAGCAATGAAATAAAAGAGCAATGAAATAAAAGAGCAATGAAATAAAAGAGCAATGAAATAAAAGAGCAATGAAATAAAAGAGCAATGAAATAAAAGAGTAATGAAGGAAGAGAGTGAGGAGAAAACAAAGTACTATAAATTTACAGGCATATTTTTATTATAACCTCCTTCTCTCTTATAACGCTCGATAATATTCATTCAGCTATCTGCACTATACACTTATTTTTTGTCGATGTTTCACGATCAGAATTATTATATCGTCAATATTTTTTGAAACACCTTTCTCTTGCATCTCTACATCCTCAAGTCATTCTCAGAAAACTCTGGTCTGGCTGGGTTTTATAACTATCAAAGTAAAAGCGTCAGACATTACATTGAGGAGATAGATATGGTGCCTCTTATCCTGCTTTTTCATTAAATATAGGAAATCTGAGCCTCCAAGAGAATTTCGGGACTTAAGAGCTCAGGTATATAAAAAAGGCCTTAGACTGTAGGCTTGTTTAACTGTAGAAGACTGTATTAAGATTTTAGCGGACACGAAATCCTGAAGGGACTTATATTTAACATTTGACTGACGAAAAATACAGTTAAACACAATATATATTATCATAATATTTTAAGCTGGAAAATAAAGCATTATAAAGCTTTAGATTTCGTTTTCGATTTTTATAAGATTATATAAAAGTAAGTGTATTTATATATTAATTTACCCAGTGAGTTCCTGATTACGAGTGTTCTCGTATCAAATGTAAGAAAATAGGAGGAAAAAAGTGAACTTTAACAGAAAATCAATCTGGAAAACTATAGTGTCTGTTTCTGTTGTATTAACGATATTGACTCTGGGAGTTTCTGCAGCCTCTGCATGTCATGCTCAGACACCTTCTACCTACTCTTATAAGTACAGCTCATCCCAGTGTGACAAGGCAGACTGTACTGGAAACTGCTGTGATAAGTGCTCAGAAGTCTGCGGAGAGGATTGCACAGGAGAATGCTGTAACAACTGTACCGAGACTAAATGCGCAGGTGATTGCTGTGATAAGTGCTCAGAGGTCTGTGGCGAAAACTGTACTGGAAACTGTTGCGATAACTGTACTGAAACAGAATGTTCAGGCAACTGCTGTGACCAGTGTAAAGAAACCTGTGGCGAGAATTGCACAGGAGAATGTTGCGATGCCTGTACTGAAAACTGTAACGCAGTAAACTGCGCAGGCGACTGCTGTGATCAGTGTAAAGAAACCTGCGGCGAGAATTGCACAGGAGAATGCTGCGACAACTTTACAGAAAATTGTAATGGAACCGATTGTGTAAAAAACTGCAGTGGGAACTCTGAACAAACCACCTGCAATAAGTACAGTTCGGAAAAAACCACCTGCAATAAATGCAGCTCTGAAAAGACCACCTGCAACAAATAAACCTTTTAAAGGCCTAATTCGATTTAGGCCTGATAAAAAACAGGACTGAGAGTTTCGGACATCCAATAGTGATAAATCTTTTATTTTTCGACATAAGCGTGATTTGTCGAAATTCTCTTAATTTCTTTTTAAACTTATGGAATATTTAGCATTTCATTTTTGTTATCTAAACCTCATCTTCTGACAGTAAAAGACAGCATTCAACTTTGAGGAGCCGGATGAACCGGTGTTACCAATACTTTATCTATTCGATTGCCGTCCATATCCACAACCTCGTACCTCAGTTTCCCTAAAATAATGTGGTCCCCGGTTTCTGGAATCCGTTGCAGGATAAAGATAATTAGCCCTGCTATGGTCCGGTAATACCCCAGGCTCTCCCCTGGAAAGGAATCAACAGATAGAACATCTTTAATCTTCTCAATGGGTGTATTCCCGTCGATCAACCAGGAACCATCTTCTCGTACACTAATCTCGGTCTCCACTGGCTCGCCAAGGGAGCGGATCTCACCTACAATAGCTTCAAGGATGTCATAAAGAGTTATTACACCCTGAATAATTCCATATTCATCAGTTATAAGGGCAATATGCACTCCGGTTCCCTTGAACAATTCGAGAAGCCTCAGGACTGAGGCACTTTCAGGTACAAAAAGAGGTTTTGTAACCAGTGCTTTGAGATCAACAGTACCTCTTTTCACAGATTCCTCAAGAACTTTTTTTACGGAGATCATCCCGACAATGTTGTTTAGGTCTCCTTCGTATACCGGAAAGTTGGATCGACCGCTTTCGATCATCCTTAGAAGATTTTCATCGGTCGGGTCTTCGAGATCAAGCGCGATTAGATCAGTGCGATGCGTCATCAGGGAATCTACGCGACGATCACCTATTTCAAGCACGCCTTCTATCATGCTTAATTCTGCTTTCTCAAATACTCCGGCTCTGGTTCCTTCCTCAAACATAATCTTGATTTCCTCTTCTGTTACCGGAGGTTCCGTAGTTTTCCTAACTTTCATGAACCTGAGCACAGCTTCGGTAGAACTACTGAGAATTACCACAAGCGGTCTTGCGATAACAGATAGATAGAACATAGGTTTTGCCATGCTGGAGGCAATTGACTCCGCATTATTGAGTGCAAGCCTTTTCGGAACAAGTTCTCCGAAGATCAATGTCAAATAGGTGATTAAGAGCACAACAAGAGTGATGCTGATCGCATTACTATACGGAGAAAGGACAGAAAATTTTCCAAGGTAAACTGCAAATTCTTTTGATATAGTAGCTCCACCTAACGCACCTGCAAAGATCCCCACAAGAGTAATTCCTATCTGGATCGTAGAGAGAAACGGAGTTGGTTCATTCGCAAGCTTAAGTGCAACAGCTGCCCGTTTATCTCCTTCTTTTTCCCGCTGCTTCAGGCGGGTTTTTTTGGCAGACACAAGGGCAAATTCTGACATGGAAAATATGCCGTTGAGTGCGATCAAAACAAGAACGATTGCGATCTCAAGTAGATATGTCATTTTGAAGGTATTGGTTAGATTATAACATAAAGTTATTTATAATTTTTAGAAAAATTTACAAATTTATACACTTATCAGTTCTACTTACTCGTTTCATGTTTTTATTTGTGTGTTTTTTCGTGTTTTACTTGTGTATTTTTTCATGTTACTACTTCTGTACCTTTTTCATTTTTCTACTTCTGTACTTTTATATTTTATTAATTCGTTTTTTCATTAAGTGACTATTTTTTCTCTGAAATTTTGGCAGGGTGCCGACAGCTTTTGAATTTTCCCATAACCCTAAGATTAAGCCTTACAGCTCCAGTATTAAGTCATATATGTCTCTCAATCTGAGAATTAGCAAAGCTTTCAAGAAAAACTCTCAAGATAAATTCCAGTCAAATTAAAAAAATAATAATTTAAAAAATTCTTCCCGGTTTATCTTCGTTTATGGCTCTTATTCTTCTGAGCAATACAGGATGCGTTGAAAACAGATTGGTAGACCAGATCCAGAAGCCTTCAGGACTTATTGCGGTTTCAAGGTATTCCTCATAATCAACAACCTTGTAAAGGTGTTCGCCTGCTGAAAGAACTATGAGCCCTTTTTTGCCTGAAGGGACGAGCCGGATTGCAATTCTATCCGAAGTATATTCCCTTGCCCGGCTCAAGGCAGTCCACAAAAAGTTCTTGAGGACAGGCACAAAAGCAATAGGAAAGATAGCAAGATTGTAGAGCAGGGTTACATGGCCTGCCTTTATGTGAGCCAGTTCATGAGCAACAATAAACTCAAGCGAATCAAAGTCCCCTTCCCTATATGCGACCTCAACTATATCTGCGTAAAAAACTACGTAATTTTTTCGGAAATACAGCCGGGTAGCAAATGCATTTATCATCCCGCCTTCCTGGATCAAAAAGGCATCCGGAACTTCTTTGAAGTTCATTTCGGAAGAAAGGCGTGTTATGACTCCATAGAGTTCAGGAAACTGCTTTTCTGAAAGCTTGATTGCATTTGCCATCATGCCTCCGTAGGTCTGTCCAGAAACAAATGAGAGAAAAGCAATTGCTGCAGGAACTACCAGTATATATTCAGGCCCAAGTTCTTCAGGATACAGAAGCGGAGCTGTCATTAATGTGACATAAATAAAAACACTGATCAGTAGACAGATAATAAAAAGAGGTATTTCGGCAGGATGTCTGAGATTTTTTACTTCACTGTCCAGCAAGTTATTCTTTCCTCAACTTTTATTAGAAGTAAAGCATTTTATAAAGTTATATAGAGGATACATTACATATTAAGTTTATTAATGAAGATTCGAACCGGCTTTTCAGGTTCATATATGCTTTTCCGTATATATATAAGAAGTTAGAAGATTACGGTTTACAAATATTACCTTGCATCTGTTGTGCTTAGGTTTATGACATACTTAAGTTCAAGCTCATGTACTGCTATCAGTGAGGTTTATTTACTTAAAATGTGGAATTAAATTTATAAAGAGAGAAAATGTGCCTACTCTGATTTTGATCCTCAGTCCATCTTAATCCCAGCCAGCTTATTCAGAGCTCTTTATTGAATTTTGAGGTAGTAGATTAATCTTGATGCCTATTGGAAAAGATTTACTCATTCATTTATTTTTTCAGTAATTTAAACATATATAATATGTAATATAAGGAAAGCTAATAATTAAAAACCTAGTTTTGATCTTGTGTGCCCTTTTTTAATTAATATTTGAGTTTATATATATTATTTTCAAATTTTAGATTTTCTTTGTATTTAGTAAAGAAAAATAAAGTATTATCAAGTTTTAAGGCTTCAGTTCAAAGTAGTAAAGCCTTAGTTCAAAGTAATATATAGACTACTAGAAAAAGTATATTTATATTTTAATCTTACAATATAAGATTTTAGTCCCAGCTTTCTTTTCTAAAAAGTTAAGTCAAAAGTAAAGAAGCGATAAAATGGGAATTTTAAGATCTTTGGAATTTGAAAGCACAAAGATCTCAAAAAGTAAAAAAATAAGGGTCTTAAAAACAAAAAGGAAAAGGATCTTAAAAACAAAAAGGAAATAGGTCTTAAAAACGAAAAAGAAAAGGATCTTAAAAACAAAAAGGAAATAGGTCTTAAAAACGAAAAGGAAAAGGATCTTAAAAATAAGAAGGAAAATTCAAAAACGGGTAAATAATCTAACGTTAAGAAATAAAATGAACTTTAGGGAAGTTCAAAAAACTGCGACATCTACTGATTTATAAACACGTTGCAACCTCCGATTCCTTCCGGAGCCACTACAGAAGAAGTCGTAAGTGAACCCGTACAGGCAACTTGTCTGCACCCTGTCATATTTTAGGGACAGTAGTTGCACGACAGCAGAAACAATAGTTGCCGTATTTCTCTGTAAGGGTTCAAACCTGCGGTCAGACCGAGGGTCAACTGCAGGAACGAAAACCTGAATGTAACGGTTTCAAGACAATGTCAGATGCCGTGCCAATAAGGGGCAGTTCCTTACAAAGAAGAATCTTTCAGGCAGCTCATGAGGGCGGTTTCAGGATCTGCCTGAAATATCTTTCTTATTTTTAAGCGAATCTTTTAAGTTAAGGAGCCCTAATAGAAATTTGCTTTCAGACCGATCAGGAATTTTCATACCAAGAAATTTGTTTGCAAGCCAAAATATTAAACTTACAAACCTAAAAGGTTCTTTGCAAGCAGGAGAAAATATCTTCAGGTTTAGTGAGAATACCTGAGGTTATTTGCTGGTAAACAGGAAACCTGACAACCGAACATTTTTTTTCTAAAAAACTATATCCTGCACGTAGACTTCGGGCTCGAGATGTATTAATTCAGGTTTTCGAGATGTATTAATTCAGGTTTTCGAGGTATGTTAATTCAGGTTTATTAGTAAGGAGATAAACCTAACACTATCTTTACTCTTGAGCATATTCAAACTTATTTCAGGTTCATTTAATGTCGTTTTGTCACTAAGGTTAAGCCGGTTACACATATCACGACAAAGAAAAAAGATAACTTTGTTTTTTATTTAACATTTTATTCCTTATTGACATATTATATTTATTCCATACATTATTTAGTATCTGTTATTTTATCTTTTAACTGGATTTATCATCTATTTATCAAAATTAGCCTACAATTTTTAGTTCCTTTTTACATGTTTAGTGTCTCTTCTAGTTGATGAAACACAGCTAATCTGTCAAGCCGTTATACTTACTTTATTAACCAAAATAGCAAACTTAAGGTCCTGAATATTTTTCTTTCATTTGCATACTTTTATTGTTAGAACTCCGGATACTTTACAGATATGTTTATATACGATAAAAGCTTGGGACATATTGGCAGTAAAAATAAAGAGTCATATAATCTGTTATTAAAAACTTCAATTTTGTTTTTAATAAAAGAATGTATAGATCTTATTTTTATAGCAACTTAGACTATATCCGCTATAAGCGGAGGTGAAACGAAAATGAGTTTTAATGACAGAGGGAGCTCTTTCAGGGGAAGAGACAGCAACCGGGGAAACAGAGATAACAATCGCGGAGGTTTCAGAGGTGGCAATAGCGGCCCCAGAGAAATGTACCCCGCAGTTTGCTCTGACTGTGGTGTAGAGACTCAGGTTCCATTCAAGCCAGCTGAAGGAAGACCGGTTTACTGCAGAGACTGCCTACCAAAACACAGGAAGTTCTAAATTCAGAAATCCCGACTTTTCTTACTTTAATTTTATCACTGGAAACTCTCCTATATCAGGGATTTCCATACTCCTTTTATTCTTTTAGGTACTTTTTCAGGATATTTTCTCTTTAAGGAACCCGTTCCTATTTTTTCGGTTGTTATTTGGATTAATCTTATATAACATGGAAATTGTTATATATGTAGTAAAAATAGTGAGACATATAATCTGTTATTAAAAACTCCGTTTTTGTTTTTAAATAATAAGTTATATCCGATCATATTTTTATAGAGAATATGTATCCGCTATAAGCGGAGGTGAACGAAAATGGGTTTTAATGACAGAGGAAATTCCTACCGCGGTGGCAATCGAAACAGCGGTCGCGGAGGTTTTAGAGGCGGCAACAGCGGTCCCAGAGAAATGCACAAGGTTGTCTGTTCTGACTGCGGAGTTGAGACTGAGGTTCCATTTAAACCAACGGAAGGACGCCCGGTTTATTGCAGGGATTGCCTTCCTAACCACAGGAAGTTCTAAAATAAAACTTCTTAACTAAAACTTAAGTAAAGTGTTGACATTTTTCAAAACCAACACTTACTCCATTTTTAGTCTTTGTTTTTGCATTAAGGCTAGTAAAGGATATCAGAACCCTGAACTTTATCAACCTTTCATATTTGTTTATACAATGGGATCTGAATACGATCACAAATATTTTTATAGTTTAATATTGTATAAAAATATCAGAATGGGGGTTTAGAGTAACTCTTAGTACAATAGACTTAAGAGTGACAAGAGTACTTGAAAAATCTTGAAGGATCTTTGAAATGATCTTGAAGGATTTTTGAAATGAGAGAGTTTCCTGAAGTTCAAGTTTTTCCAGATGTTTAGATCTTCAGTAGACTCTTTAGTCCCTATCCATTTGTGAACCTTAATGTCAAAGTACACGAAGCATCTACAGACAACAGAAAATTTGAAAAATCAAAAATAGTAAAAGCATATCATAATAAACTAATAACAAGAGGAATTAACCTGGCAAACTATAGAAGCAATGTAAGGAAGAGAAAAGCAGGGACGGGAAGCTCCGTGCCTTCTAATCAGGAAGTTACAAGAGTACGCACACCACGTAGGGAAAATCACGAAGTTCTGGCAACAGTATCAAGTTTACTTGGTTCTAAAAGAGTTACACTGCAGTGCATGGACGGTATAGTCCGAATGGGCCGAATTCCCGGGTCCAAAAATAAGAAAATGTGGATCCATGAAGGAGACGTAGTAATCGCCACCCCGTGGGATATTCAGGATTCTAAAGCCGACGTGATCTGGAAGTATACAAGGCCCCAGGTTGAATGGCTTGAGAGAAAAGGGTACCTCAAGTAAGTACCGCGAAATAAATACAGTAAAACTTATAAATCCAATTTCCTTGATTATACTCGTTTTCCCTGATTATATCCGGTTTTAGCCGCTTTTCGGTTAAACCTCTTCTCCTCTTATATCCCCTTCTTCAGGCAATTACCTTTTGTCTCTTAACTCACTTTTATCTCTTAACTTACTTTTATCTCTTAATTCACTTTTATCTTTTAACTCACTTTTATCTCTTAACTTACTTTTATCTCTTAACTTACTTTTATCTCTTAACTCACTTTTATCTCTTAATTCACTTCTAATTTTTAGCATATTTTTAATCTGTTTTTAATTTCTTCAACTACCTTTAATTTCTTCCTATTTCCTTCAGCCCTCTAGCTTAGCATACAACCTCTTAATTTTCCTCATCTGGCTGGGGAGTGAATTCCACTTGCAATTCAGTTCCTTTCTGTCCGTAAAATATTATATGGAAGTTTTAAGAGGCAGGTTAAGAAGAGCCAACTCTAAAACAGCAGGCACTTTCTGCATGATTTTGAGTTGATTTTTATGAGTAAAACTTATATAATTTGACCGTATATTAAGAACATTAAAAATAAAGAGATGTATAATCTGTTATTAAAAACTAGTTTCTGTTTTTAATCAAAGAGCAATATACAACCTTATTTTTAAACTATGGACTATCCGCTGTAAGCGGAGGTGAAAAGAAAATGGCTTTTAATGACAGAGGAAATTCCTTCAGAGGAAGAGACAGCAACCGGGGAGGTTTTGGAGGTCCCAGGGAAATGTACAATGCAACCTGTTCTGACTGTGGCGCTGAAACTCAGGTACCTTTCAAGCCTGACCCTGACAGACCAGTCTACTGCAGAGACTGTCTCCCTAACCACAGAAAACCTAGAGAAAACAGATACTAATATCAAGTTTACTCAAAAGATTTATTATACAAATTATGTCCGTTTTGTTTAGTTTGATCAGGCCAAACGGACTCTCTTCTTTTATAATATCATATTGAGTAATATTTTTATTTGAACGATAACGGTCTTTCTGTGACTGATCTATACGTTTTTAATTATTTTGTGATCTTTTAAACCAGGAAAACTAGTTCCTACGTACGTCGGTGTCTATTCCACATATTTTGATGTTTATTTTTTGATAAAGTCTTTATTCTTTTGATTCATTTTTATATTTTTGGACTTTTCTAGCCATTTGTTTCAGGAAGGTTTATATAAGTAAGCAATTTATGGTGCTTTTTTCTTAACTCTCAACCAGAGGCTTTTAATCCCTTTTTACCAGTAATAAAGAAAGCTATACATCCTGAAAAATAGTTCCCAATCAGAACTCACATGTAAGCTTTCCAAGTTCGATCGAGAAAGTTTCATAGTTTATGGAATAGTCAATCGGGCACTCAATAACTGCCACTTTGTTCAAGGCGAAAGCTTTCTCCAGGACTTCTGCAAGGTCATCGTCTTCCTTGACCCTGATACCCACAGCCCCGAAGCTCCTGGCAAAGAGAGAAAAATCAGGGTTTCCATAATCCAGCCCGAAATCCTCAAAATGCATCTTTTTCTGTTTCCACTTAATAAAGCCAAAACCATTGTCGTTCAGGACAAGGACAACAATAGGAATCCCATAGCGAATTGCAGTCTCAATTTCCTGACAGTTCATCATAAAACCCCCGTCTCCGCAGATTGCAAGCACGCGATGGTCAGGATAAAGAAGCTTTGCAGTAATCCCTGAAGGGAGACCTGCACCCATGGTTGCAAGGGCATTGTCAAGGAGCACGGTATTGGGGGCATAGGTCTTGTAAAGGCGAGCGAACCAGAGTTTGTAAATACCATTGTCCAGTGTGATTATATCTTCTCTCCCCATAACCTTTCTGACACTCTGAACTACAGCTTGGGGGAGAGGAGGGTAGCTTTTCCTGGCAGCAGTATTTATTTTTTCCTCAATGAAATATCTGGTGTGTTCAAAGATCGGAAACATCCGTTTCTCTGGAATACTTGCAGCGAGTTCCCGGATTGAAGAAGCAATATCCCCAATGACTTCTAATGTGGGGTTAAAGTATCGGTCAGGCACGGATTCCACAAAGTCAATATTTATGATCTGTTTATCAAGTGTACTGTTCCACAGATACGGAGGATATTCGACTATGTCATACCCAATAGTGATAATAAGGTCAGCTCCGTCAATTCCGCAGTTAACATAATCCCTTGCATGAATTCCTGTAGCAAATAGACTGTAGCTGCAGTCATCGGGAACAATTCCTTTCCCCATCTGGGTATGCACCAGGTAGATGCCTGTCTGCCCGACAAAATTGTCGAGCTCCTCAGTAATCGCTTTTCGGTTTGCTCCTGAGGAAACCATAATCAGGGGATTTTTAGCCTCATTGATCATAGCTGCAGCTCTTTTTACAGCCTCCGGATCAGGGTAAGGAATTTTAATTTCGCTTCGCCTCTGAACCGTCGCCTCAGTCTCTTCTTCAGCTATATCTTCCGGAAGCTCAATGTGTATAGCTCCCGGCCTGTCAGCTACGGCGTGTTTGAAAGCGTTACGGATCACCGTAGGGATCATTCCCGGATCGGTAATGGACACAGCCTTTTTACAGAGAGGTTCCATCATTCTGACAGCATTTACAAGCTGAAAACGGGCCTGCCAGTTGTCAGTCAGAGCTTTCTGTCCGGATATGGAAATAAGAGGCGCTCCTATAAGCTGTGCCTGGGCAACGCCTGTAACAAGATTTGTGGCTCCAGGTCCAAGTGTTGAAAAGCAAACTCCTGGCTTTCCGGTCAACCTTCCATACGTTGCAGCCATAAACGCCGCAGCCTGTTCGTGCCTTGTTACTATCAGTTTGATTCTTGAAGTTCTCAGGGACTCAAGCAGGTCAAGGTTTTCCTCACCTGGCAATCCAAATATATATTCAACGCCCTCTTCTTCCAGCTGGGCAACAAAAAGATCCGAAGCTTTCATGAAAAAACTCCAATATAACTGTATGATTTATTTAACCCGAGTTTAACTTAACTCAGGTTTGCTTACTGAGCCTTGATTAAGTTATTTGTTAAGCTTATTCAGTTTACTGTTTAAGCTTAACCAGAATTTTTACTTAATCAGAATATTTAAGCTTAAACAGACTGTAAGACTTGAGCAGGAAGACTGCCAAGCTTAAACAAATTAGCTTAATAAATTATGGATAAGTTTATTCATAAAAACTCCAATCGATTCTCAGCCCTTTAGACTCACTCCTTTAGACTCACTTGTTGACCACAACCGTCTTTATATTTACAAATTCCTTGAGTCCATAATGAGAAAGCTCTCGCCCGACTCCTGATTTTTTTGTTCCTCCAAAAGGCAGCCTCGGATCGGGTTTAACCATTCCATTAATAGCCACAAATCCGGATTTTATTTTTTTTGCTAACATCTGAGCCCTTTCAAGGTCTCTGGACCATATTTCGGCTCCAAGCCCGAACTCGGTAGAGTTTGCGACTTCAATAGCTTCATCTTCATCTTTTACTGTGATCACCGGGGCAATGGGCCCGAAAACCTCTACATTGCAAACCTTCATGTCGGTACTGGCTGCAGGAATGATAGTCGGTCTGAAGAAAAAACCCTTAATATGCTTTTCTCCGTAAACGTGAGGTTCTGCACCTTTCTTTTTTGCGTCTTTCAGAATTCTCTCTAGACTATCAAGAAACTCTTTCTTTGCAAGTGGCCCGATATCAGTTTCCTCATCCATAGGATCCCCGATTTTCAGTTCCTGCATTTCAAGCTCAAATGCCTCGATAAAGTCCACAGCAATATCTTCAAGGGCAATAAATCGCTTGGCAGCAGTAAAGTTCTGTCCGGTATTTAGAAAACTGGACTTTACGGCAACCTCAGCAGCTCTCTCGATATTGGCATCTTCAAGTATTATGAAAGGATCTGAACCTCCCAGCTCAAGTACGAGAGGCTTTACCAGGCTCCCTGCAAGTTCACCTATCTCCGAGCCTGCGTCTATGTTGCCAGTAAGCGAAACTCCATCTACCAGTTCTTCTTCAATAATTTGCATTGCTGTTTTTGAGTCAATTAATAAGATACTGAAAACATTTTCAGGAAATCCTGCCTCAAGAAAGATTTTTTCGATTTCCAGCGCTGAAGCAGGCACATTTGAAGCAGGCTTTATTATGCACACATTTCCTGCACACATTGCAGACACTGCAAACCTGAAAACATACCAGAACGGGAAATTCCAGGGCATTATCCCGAAAATTACTCCAAGAGGTTCAAAGGTTACATAACTTTTCTCATTATCAGTATCCACAATTTCGTCTTTAAGAAGTTCGGCCGCATTTTCTGCGTAATAATCACAGAGCCAGGCACATTTTTCAATTTCGCCTCTTGACTGCTTGATAGGTTTTCCTATTTCTTTTGTAATAATCTCGGCATAAATTTCGGCGTTCTGCCTGAGGACTTTCCCAGCCCTTGAGAAGTATTTTGTTCTGTCCTCAACAAACAATGAACTCCACCCGGAAAAAGCAGTCCTTGAATTTTCAATCCTGGACTCGCATTCCTCGAAAGAAAATGAGTCATAAGTCCAGTTTATCTTTTCTGTATAAGGATTTATGGATTTTATTTTCATGACTTCCCCCCAAAAAGTCATTAAAAAATCATTTAACAATATTGGAATTTCCAGTATTATAATTTAAGGAAATTAAGCAGAAAATAAAGATTCCGGATTTTACATACATTCATAAATGTATAAAATGAACAGATGTGGATATATAACAATCCTTAATCCTGTACGATGAATTATGTTCAGAATCTAGTCGGAATTATTATAAGATCCAAATATCAATTATAAAGTGTCAACTAATAACGGACATAATTATAAGTGGGGGAAAATATGAAAAAAATGTTGATTATTTTGATATTACTGTTCGGTGTGTTCCTTGCAATAGGATGCACCGGTCAGAGAGAGGAAGCTCCAAACCTAACAGGAACTCCAGCTGAGGAAGTAGAAGATATAACTCCAGCAGAAGCAGGCACTCCAGCACAGGTTGTAACTGAAGTTGAAGCTGTAACTGAAGTTGAAGTTGTAACTCCAGTTGAAGAAGTAGTAGCAGAAACTCCAGTTGTAGCAGAAACTCCAGTTGTGGCAGTGACTCCGGCTGAGGAAGATACTGTAACTGAAAGCGAAAACGCAAATACTACTCAAAATGTAACTAAACATGTGAGTAGTACTCAAAGAAAGAAGGAACGTATTCTGGAGAACACTCAATCTGGAAATAACACCAGCGGAGGCAGAGTAATTAAAATGACTCCCAGCAAGGGTTCCTAAATTCTCTGAGGAGAGCACAGACCTCTGCCTCTTATATATGGTATAGTTCGCATTTAAATGCGAACTGTACTCATAAGGCCAGTAACCGTGAATTTTTTTTTGACAACTATGTAAATAAATATCTAAATTTAAATCTTATCGAAAAACGCATCTATCATTATTGATTCCCATCACTGTTAATCCCAATTACTATTGATTAGTGTGTACAATAAAATAATAAAATGCTGATAATAATAAAATATCGATAATAATAAAATATTGATAATAGTAAAATATTGATAATAATAAAATATTAATAACAATACTAATAGTAATAACAAAGAAGTGAGATCAACACAGATTTCCTGTAAATCAGCTTATATTAATTTTCTTACATATTATCAATGCTTTATCTGCTTTTCTGCAGTCTTACTTTTATAAACTCTATTTTTGGATAATGAAGAAAATGGAATTAGAATAGAACAAGAGTGTTAAGTTAGCGGAAGATCTCTATTCTCAGAGAAATTAGGCACTAGAATGAACAGATTATAAGAGGAATTATGTTCAGAATCTAGCAGTAATTGTTATAAAACTTCAATATCAATTATAAAGCATCTTTTATAAAACACATAATTATAAGTGGGGGGAAAGTATGAGAAAAGCACTTGTTATATTGATAGTAATGTTCGGTATATTCCTTGCAATAGGATGTACCGGTCAAAGAGAGGAAACTCCGAACCTAACAGGAACTCCAGCTGAAGAAGTAGAAGATATAACTCCAGCAGAAGCAGGCACTCCAGCACAGGTTGTAACTGAAGTTGAAGCTGTAACTGAAGTTGAAGTTGTAACTCCAGTTGAAGAAGTAGTAG
>Ga0074193_1002693_pt1 | contig 15272 bp, 17 predicted proteins | sample EPASupsiteHSE605_FD_64523 | JGI IMG/M metagenome (GOLD analysis project Ga0074193, IMG submission 64523) | Bioremediated contaminated groundwater from EPA Superfund site, New Mexico - Sample HSE6-05 | ecosystem: Environmental > Aquatic > Deep subsurface > Groundwater > Contaminated ... | reverse complement strand
ATTCTAAAGTACGACAGCCTGGTGGTAAATTAATCTGAAGTGAGGCTTCCATGCGATCACGTGCGACAAGTACCCGAACATCAGGTTCAATGATTGGAGCTGCTACAGGCGTCTCCCCGATTTTAATCGGCTGTCCAGCTGCTTCTTTAATTGACTGTGTGATAATACCTAAATTATAGTCAGTCACTTTCAATGTCTTCAATTGCTCAGTTATCGTTTCTTCAGTTACAGAAGACTCTCCAGCATCTTTAGGGTATATAGTTAAATATACTCCATTATCATTAACAACAATTGAATATCTGTCCGACACATCATCAATCATAGATATATACCTCCTTACCGATATCAAACAAAGCTTGACTTAATCCGTGATAACGCCCCTCTTAATCTAAAAATTGATTTAGTGTGAAGCTGGGAAATACGTGCTTCAGAAAGTTTTAAAATCAAACTAATTTCTTTTAATGTTAACCCTTCATAATAATATAAAGTAACCACTAGTTTTTCCTTTTCAGGTAATTTATCAATGGTTTTAGCTAAAGCCTGTTTAACTTCTTCAATTTCTATCTGATCAGATGGATTAACTAAATGATTGGATGATGTTTCAGTTTTAGTAAATTCCTCTAACGGAATAATCGTACTCGCATTAAGCTGAGTAATTAAAGTATATAATTCACTAGAACTAATACCAAGACCTGCAGCAATTTCCTCATCTGTTGCAGATCGCCCTAGCTTATTTTCAAGTTGGGCTATCATCTGTTCATATTGTTTTGCTTTTTGTCTAATACTTGTTGGCACCCAATCCTGCACCCGTATCGCGTCCAAAATAGCTCCCCTGATACGAACTACTGCATATGTTTCAAACTTTATTCCCCGCGTCGGATCATATTTTTCAATAGCATCAAGTAAACCAAAAAAACCATTGCTAATTAAATCATCTTTATCCACATGTTGGGGCAGGCTGATCGCCAAACGACTGGCAACCAGCTTAACTAATGATAAATAACGCTCTATCAGCTTTTCACGAATTTCAGCTGTCCTACTCTGCTGATACATTAGCCATAATTTCAAAGTTTCGTCTATCTGGGATGGATTGCTCTCTATCATCTTTCATTACCCCCAACCTACATATACATCATTCTTTGGGGCGCGATATCTGCTGAAAATTACCAGAGGTAAACGGGCTAAATTCAGACTCATTAGGCAGTTCATCGGCAGTTTGCTGTTCACTAGCCATCTTTATATGCTGATCTTCCAGTGTCTTTTTTACCAATAGCTTTTTTAAAAAATTTTCAATAATAATTCCTGCAACATAACCTACCAGTCCAAAAACAACAATAGAAATAGCAACACGATAAAGAATCGTTATTAACCTAGCATCATATATAATACCGTTTAACAATGTTAGGGTGCCAACAACTAGTGCCAAGCACCAAGCAATACGGAGCTTAAGCACTCTATCCCCCCCTGATTACAACTCTTTTTCTCCCTGAGCTATGGTTTTTACACGATAAATGCCTGTATCTGTTTTCAGCTCTACAGTGCGGCCATAATTCCCGCCAGTATCATCAGCAAGCAGCCTAATATCCATCTTCTTCAGCAGCATCCGTACTGCTGCCGTATTACGTTCACCGACACGCATCACATCTGTAGCATTTGCAAAGGTGAACATTTGAGCACCACCAGCAATTTTAGCAGTAATCCGGCCTTTCATAGCACCCATTTTTATCATTTCACTAAGCATTAAAGGTAAGGCCGTATCGGCAAATTTGGCAGGATTCTCACTTACACGGGCTTGTGTGCTATCAGGAAGCATAATATGGGCAAGCCCGCCGATTTTGTTAACCCCATCATACAGAGCAATGCCAACGCATGACCCAAGACCATAACTAATTAGACTATTAGGATTACGGCTAATTTTATAGTCAGCCATCCCAACTTTAATTACTTCAGACATTATTCCCTCACCCCGATTGCCGATAAAATAGTACTTAACGAACCTGGATCAGGAATAAGGAAAAAGTGTCCCTTTACACCATCATTCTCTGTTGTAAATTCAGTTTCAATGACCAGTGCATGATCACCCATTTCACCTAACTGAATAAGAATAACACTTAAAATAGCCCCAGCCATGTCCACTGCTAATGCTGGTATCGATGGCAATAAAGTTAACTTGGTAAAATGCGATAAGGCATTTAAATAAGCACCTGCCAAGATATTACCTATTTCCATTAAGGCTGATTCATCCATAGAATCTAATGATGTAGTATATCCTTGTTCCCGTCCCATTAACATATCAACAAGATAAAAAGCGCTATCACGGGGCAGTAAGAATAAAATACTGCTTGGTGCAGGACCAAATACACGCAAATATACACCGGCAACCATTACATCTGGCCCACCCACTACATCTGGTACATCACCTAATGGCATAATAGCAATTTGGGGTACTGTCATGTCTATCTTCCGGTTAATAAGCTGGGATAACGCTGTTGCAGAATTACCTGCACCAACATTACCAATTTCCTTTAATGCATCTAATTGTACTAATGATAAATTTAATATTTCCTCAGACAATATTGACACCTCATTTATTAACTAATGTATTTATACTGGATTTAATTCTTGGCCAATACCTGTTATCGTTTCTAAATTCAACAAAATAAGCAGTCTATCTTCTAATTTACCAACACCGCTCAGATAATTAGCGGCAACACTACCAGCAACAGCATTAGGTGTGTCAATATTTTCCTCGTTTATTGTCATAACTTCAGAAACTGCATCAACAATCATCCCTACTGATATTTCTTTTACTTTTACAATAATAATGCGTGCATCTTCTGTAGACTCCTGCTGTGGCAGATTTAGTCGTTTTTTCAGATCAATGACCGGCAATACACTGCCTCTTAAATTTATTACGCCTTTAATGTAGTCTGGGGTATGGGGAACCCGAGTAATTTCGGTAATACGCTTAATTTCCTGCACTTGCAGAATACTTACACCATATTCTTCCCGGCCTAGCTTAAAAACAACTAATTGTATTTCACTATTTGAATAGGATTGCTCTGACATATTTTACTACCTCCTTATTGGATCAATGAAGCGATATCTATAATAAGTGCCACTTGGCCATTACCCAAAATAGTTGCGCCAGCAATTACCTTAATACCTGCTAAAAGTTTACCTAAGGATTTAATTACAATTTCTTGTTGACCAATCAAATTCTCTACAATAATCCCTGCTTTGAAGTCACCGCTATGCACGATTACAACAAACAATTCCTCCGGCTGTTCAAGAGACTCGGGTATGTTAAGTACATCAGTCAACCGTACAATTGGAATAATTTGTCCTCTCAATAAAATCACTTCTTTATTTTGCACTGTTTTAATCTCAGAGGACTTAATATTAATGGTACTATCAATTGATCCCAGTGGAATGGCATAAATTTCATCAGAGACGTTAACTAGTAATGCCTGAATAATAGCAAGGGTCAGAGGCAATCGAATCTTAAATTTGCTGCCTTCATTAATCTTAGTTTCGACATCGACCATCCCGCCGAGAGATTCTATTTTGTTTTTCACAGCATCCATGCCTACGCCCCGGCCTGATACATCTGTGACAACTTCAGCTGTTGAGAAACCAGGCAAAAATACTAATTTAACAGCTTCATTCGTCTCCATTTTATCTGCTTCCCCTTGGGTTATTAATCCCTTCTTGACAGCGATACCCTTAACAATTTCCGGATTAATGCCCTTACCGTCATCCTCAACCATAATAATTACATTATTTCCTTCATGACGAGCAATGAGGCGTACTTCACCTATTGGATTTTTGCCTTGGGCTTGTCTTTCTTCAGGGGTTTCAATACCATGATCAATGGAATTACGCAGCAAATGCACTAAGGGGTCACCAATCTCATCAATAACAGTGCGGTCAAGTTCTGTTTCCTCACCTTGAATAATAAGGTTAATCTCCTTGCCCAGACCATGAGACAAATCCCGTACCATCCGAGGAAAACGATTGAATACCTGCCCAACAGAAACCATCCGTACTTTCATTACCACACTCTGCAGATCAGTAGTTACTCGATCCATATGTTCGATTGTCTCCACTAAATCGACCAACTTATGTGTTAGGCCAATTTGTTCCAATCTAGTTTTGTTAATGACAAGTTCACCAACAAGATTTAGTAGGGCATCTAACTTATCAATATCAACACGTACGGATTGACCGCTTTTACTCTTTTTGTCAACATTAGTAGACATGGTTGCGGCTGCGTTGGCAGGCACTATTTCTGCATCCACCTTCTTAACTTGCTGTACTGCTGATACCGCAGTATTTTCAGGCAAAATACAAGGCACTGCATCTACTTTTTCGATTTCAGAAATTGAAAGAATTGTTTGCTGTATTTTATCTACGTCACAACTAGCAACAATAATTGCTTGAAAACTAAGATCAAACTTTTCCTTTTCTAGTTCCTCAGCTGTTGGAATGGTTTTAATGACTTCGCTAATTTCATCTAATGCATTCATCACCATATAGGATCTAGCTGATTTTAATAAACAACCCTCGCGTAAATGAATATGTACTTCATAAGCATTCATTCCCTGGTCTCGTGCCTTGTTAAGAACAGCTATTTCTGTATCGTTAAACTCGATATTAGAAATTTGCAGCGCTATTTCTTCTGCTTGAGGCTCAATAACAGCAGCTACTATTATTTCACCCTTAGCTAATGCTTTAAGCTTACTGATTAGTGGTTTACTATCAATGGAGCTCTCGCTATTAGTGGCCACACTTTCTACAAGTTGCTCCAAAGTATCCACACATTTAAAAATCGTATTAATAATATCAGGACTTGCACTTAATTGACTCTTCCGGAGCATATCAAGGATATTTTCCATTTCATGTGTTAATTCAGCAATTGTTGTAAACCCCATGGTTGCTGACATACCTTTAATCGTATGAGCACTACGAAATATTTCACCAAGTACTGCTAAGTTATTAGGAGCATTCTCTAATTCCAATATACAACTATTCAAATTTTGCAAATGTTCTCGGGATTCTTCTAAAAACATCCCCATATATTGATTAACATCCATAATATTCACCTCCACAATTATTTGATAATAGCTTTGACAATTTCTGTTCCAATCGCTGTAAGTGGCACAACTTTATCTATTACACCAAGTTCAATGGCTGCTTTTGGCATCCCAAAAACTACTGCGGTAGATTGGTCTTCAGCAATCGTATAACCAAATTGCTGTTTAATAGCCTGCATACCCTTAGCACCATCTTGCCCCATACCAGTAAGAATCACACCAACAGCTCGTTTTCCATAGACCCTAGCAACAGATTCCATCATCGGAGTTACTGCAGGTCGATGCCCACCAATGGGAGGATCTTGGTTTAATTTTATTATTTTTTGACTACCTTCGCGTTCGATTATCATATGAGAATCACCAGGAGCAATCAGTACTAAGCCTGGGCGCACCACATCATTATGTTCAGCTTCCTTGACCGTCAAAGATGATAAGGAGTTTAAACGTTCTGACAAGGATTTAGTAAACCCTGCAGGCATGTGCTGCACAATTACTACCCCGCATGGCAAATTACCAGGCAGCTTGGTGATTATTTCCTGCAAAGCCCTTGGTCCGCCAGTCGATGTGCCAATTGCTACGATTTGTTCATCACTAGCCACAGGCGTACGCTGGAATAAAGGATTCATTATCACTGGTGCTTTTACTGCTTTCCCACAAAATTTCGGCACTTTTGCCCCTACTGCAACCCTGGCCTTTGCAACAATTTCATTACCAATACCAGCTATACTAGAAATGATACCTGGTGATTTGGCGACAAAATCAACTGCACCTAGCTCCAAAGCGGACATAGTAGCCTCAGCACCATCTCTCGTCAAGCTGCTGATCATCACTACAGGTGTTGGCGTGTCTTTCATAATCATTTCTAAGGCTGTGATCCCATCCATGACTGGCATTTCAACATCCATGGTTATTAAATCCGGTTTTAACCGTTTTACTTTATCAACCGCATCCTGGCCATTTCTAGCCGTATCCATGACCGTAAAATCTGGTTCAGAAGAAAATAGATCTGATAACAATTTTCGCATAAAAGCAGAATCATCAACTATTAATATTTTTATCATATCATCATCCTACTTACTTTTAATTATAAACCCTTTTGACGTTGTTCTAATTGTTTTCTAAAAATAAATCGGCTTATTTTATCACGAATAATTTCCGAAATACCTAAAAATTTAATACTAATCCAATATAGTTTTCGTTCGGCTTGAGGCTGATGTATTCTAACAACATCACCATCAATTTTTAAACTTCCACACTCTAGGAAGTCTAGAGTTAATTGGATTTTCTTACCTAATTTCATTTTTTGGTTACAGATAACCTGCAAGCCACCACCACTAAGATCTTTTGTTGTTAACTTCATTGGAACTATTTCATCTGACTCATCATCTGCTGGGCACTGCACAACAACAGGTAGGGCTATATCAAAACGAACAAATTCTCTTTGTTGATTCTTTTGAACATCAACAGGCATCGTAACAATCCAAATAGGCAAATGACTCATTTTCATATCAACATAGGTACTTTTGAAAGAATAAACACCACTCTCATCATATACCTTGCCATAAAAAGCATTTCCTCGCCCATGCAAAACAGGATATCCTTTGTCCATCGGCATTGCAATAATCATATGATCATGTATCATTTCTTCAATGCGGCTAGAGTAAGATGGTGCATCACTTTTTTTTGATAATCTAATTTCCAGCCGTTGATTTATCTTAAAAATCTTCCCAGCACTAATAACTTATTCCTCCTTACAATCGGCACATCACCGCATTAGTCCTAATAAATTATCAAAAAAGCCTTTAATTCCACCAACCTTTTTACCATCTTCAATAGATAATAAACGATTCGCAATTTGTTCTATACAACGTGCTGATATCGTATCAGGAAATGCCAATAACAAAGGTATTTGCCTTTTTACAGCTCTAATTAGATTTTTATCTTCATAAACTGTCCCCAAACTTGTCAGTGATAATCCTAGAAATTTAAAAGCGACTTTCGATAACTTATGAGCTACTACAGTGCCTTCATTTACATCAATGACACGATTGACTACTAATTTGAGCATCCCAGTTCCTTTATGATGAACAAAGGTTTTCATCATGGCATAAGCGTCAGTAATAGCAGTTGGTTCAGGAGTGGTAACAATAATAACTTCATCAGCCGCTATCACAAAATTCATTACACTTTGGTTGATACCAGCTCCAGTATCAATTAAAATAATCTCGGCCCAATCATCTAATAATGAAATTTGTTTAGTTATATGGACAAGCTGTACATTCGATAAATTAGATAACTGATGCAATCCAGAGCCGCCTGACATAAATTTTATGCCAAGAGGACCATCGGTAATAATATCCTGTAAAGAAAATCCGCCTTCTAACAAATGGAGTATATTATAGGGTCCAGAGCAACCTAGTACGACATCTACATTACCCATCCCGAGATCAGCATCTATGATCACAACTTTTTTCTCTAATTTAGCTAACGCCAGTGCTAAGTTAACTGTAAAATTAGTTTTACCAACACCGCCTTTACCACTTGTAACAGTAATAACACGTGCTTTCATATTATTAGCTTTAATAACTGCACTTTGATGTTTGCCCTGAACACTTTCAACCATTTTACGTAATTTTTCAGCTTGATCCCACATGATTAATCTCGAAAAATTAGTTGAGCCAACTTCTGGGGATCAACTAATTCAATATCATCAGGTACATTTTGTCCATTTGTAACATACGACAATGGGATAGGAACTTGATATAGGATATTTACGATGGTGCCAATATTTCTTGCTTCATCGATTTTAGTAAATATAACTTTATCTGGTGCGCATGTAGAAAAATTGTCCATAATATCCAAGGCATCTTTATATTTAGTTGTAGCACTTAATACTAAATGTTTCTCAATTGTACCATCTATTTGTAAAAATTTTTCCAGCTCTTCTAATTGGTCAAGATTGTGAGGACTGCGTCCGGCTGTATCAATTAAAACAAGTTGTTTATCTAGGTTAGCATCTAATACCTTTTTTAGTTCAGCAGCAGTATACACAACATGGATTGGTATCCCCATTATATCTGAATATGTTTTCAATTGTTCAACAGCGGAAACCCGGTAAGTGTCTGCTGTGATAAGAGCAACACTACATTTATCCTGTATTGCAAACTTAGCAGCTAATTTAGCAATAGTTGTCGTTTTCCCAACTCCTGTTGGTCCAATAAAGGCAGCTATTTTTCTGCCGACGGCAGGAACTTTGATCCCTTCAACACCTTGTACTCTATCTATAATCTGCTTAATAATTAGTTCTTTAAATTCAGGATTAACAGGACCTTTTTTTTCATTGCCTACATTTATTTTATTTATTATTTGATCGGCTATATGCATTTCAATATCATTATCTAGTAATAAGTCCAAGATCGGAGATTTTTCAAGTCCTTGGGCATCCTTAGACAGTACTTGTTGCAAAAGATTGCGCATTGTCGCAAGTTCAAGTTGTACAGCAACTAAGCTTTTGTTCTCAGCCACATGTACTGGCTGTACTTTTGGCACTGGGAGGGGAGCAACAGGTGTATCGATTGCCGCCATAACTTCCACCCTGTCTTTAGCAAAAAAGCCCATAATACCACCTTTACGAAAATTACGGGTATGCAAAATAATAGCATCACGACCCAGCGCATTTTTAACCTGCGCCATTGCATTTTGAATAGAATCAGCAGTAAAAAATCTAACTTTCAATTATATTCTCACCATCCCTAATGATTGCACTTCTATTTGTGGCTCTAGTTCAGCATATGATAAAACAATTAAATTAGGGGCACTGCGTTCAATTAACTTATGAAAATAAGTTCTGACAGCAGGACTGGTCAGCACAATTGGCTGATAGCCAAGATTAGTTACCTTTGGTAATTCATTGGTTATACTGGTCAACATGGACTGTACTACCTTCGGATCAAGGGCTACATAGGAGCCGCTTTCAGTACGTTGTATACTACCAGAAATGGCATTTTCTAACTGCAGATCAACAGTTAAACATGTTAGCGTATTATTCTGGGCATACTGCCTTGATATCTGTCGTGCTAAAGAATGACGAACATATTCAGTCAAGATTTCAGTATCTTTCGTCAGTTGCGCATAATCAGCCAAGGTTTCCAGAATTGTCACCATATCACGGATGGAAATACGCTCACGGAGCAGCTTCGCTAATACTTTTTGAATATCGCCAATTGATAACAAATTAGGCGTTACTTCCTCTACTACTGCAGGGTTGTTTTGTTTTACGGCATCAACTAAAGTTTGCACTTCCTGACGGCCAAGTACCTCTGCTGCATGAGATTTAATCACTTCAGTTAGATGAGTCGCTAAGACCGAAACAGGATCAACAACTGTGTACCCAACCAGCTCAGCATCTTCTCGATTTGCTTCTTGAATCCACAGCGCAGGTAAGCCAAAAGCTGGTTCTATTGTTTCGATACCAATAACTTCCTCAAAAACAGTCCCAGGATTCATTGCTAAATAGTGATCAAGTAATAATTCGCCTTTAGCAATCTCTATACCTTTTAATTTTATAACATATATATTAGGTTTTAATTGAATATTATCACGAATTCGAATAGTTGGGACAATAAGCCCAAGTTCTAGTGCGCATTGCCGCCTAATCATAACAACACGATCCAGCAAATCTCCACCTTGTGAAACATCTACCATCGGAATAAGATTATAACCAATCTCAAGCTCCATTGTATCAATTTGTAGCAAAGATACAATATTTTCTGGTTTACGTACCTCTTCTTTTTCCTGTTCTTCCTGGTTAGTAATTTGCGACTCTGCTGCATGTTTCTCTGTGCTTTGCAATACATAGCCAATTACAAAACATATCGTCCCAAGGCTTAAAAATGGAACTATCGGTAATCCAGGAACAAGTCCCATGATTGATAATACACCTGAAACAATATAGAATACGCGTGGATTTTTAAAAAGTTGGTCTGTCAGGTCATGGCCTAAGTTAGATTCAGATGCTGCCCTTGTCACTACAATACCTGTTGCAGTTGAAATAAGCAGTGCTGGTATTTGATTGACCAATCCCTCACCGACAGTAAGCAGAGTATAGGTTTGTAATGCTTGTAATGCTCCTAAATCCCGCTGCACCATACCAATAATAAAGCCACCAACAATATTAATTACTATAATAATAATGGCGGCAATAGCATCCCCTTTGACAAACTTACTCGCACCATCCATAGCTCCATAAAAATCAGCTTCTCTTTGAATATTTTTACGCCGCTGGGCAGCTTGGGCATCTGTAATGGCGCCAGAATTCAAATCAGCATCAATACTCATCTGCTTACCTGGCATAGCATCAAGGGTAAACCTAGCAGCAACTTCAGCCACACGCTCAGAGCCCTTGGTAATAACAAGAAATTGTATAATAATTAAAATAACAAAGATAATAAAACCAACAACAGCATTACCACCAACTACGAAGTTACCAAAAGCCATAATGACTTCCCCAGCATAGCCATCAAGGAGAATAAGCCTGGTTGAAGAAACATTCAGAGCTAATCGAAACAAGGTAGAAATTAGCAGTAAAGACGGGAACACTGAAAAATCCAAAGGTTCTACATTGTAAACAGCAACCATGATAATTACAAGGGCCAATGTAATATTTAATGATAATAGTAAATCAAGTAAAAAAGGCGGCAAAGGAATAATCATCATGATAATAATCGTAATGATAGCGAGAGCCACAACTATATCACTATATTTAGCTAGTTTTGCTAAAATGGCAAATGGTGATTTTTCAGTAGCCAAATTATTCGCTCCTTCTATTTTACGGCAAACGTTTTTTTAATTTATAAACATATGCTAGCACTTCAGCTACAGCCTGATACAATTCATGAGGCACAGGATGGCCAATTTCAACAGCAGCATATAACGCCCGTGCTAACATTTTATTTTCAACAATAATGACTTTATGATCTTTGGCAATTTCCTTGATTTTCTGGGCGATTAGATTTTGTCCCTTCGCGACTATGATGGGTGCTAGCATATCCTCATCATATCTTAAGGCCACAGCAAAATGGGTCGGATTCGTTACAACAACATCAGCTTTAGGTATATCCTGCATCATCCGCCGCATCGCCATTTCCCGCTGTCGCTGTTTAATTTTCCCTTTAATTTGAGGGTCACCTTCCATTTGTTTATATTCTTGCTTAATGTCCTCTTTACTCATTTTCATACTGTCTTTGTTTTCCCACCATTGATACATATAATCAAATATGGCTAAAACGAACAATACTGTACTAATATTAAACACTAAATCTAAAATAAGGGCAGCAGTTAGGTGCAAAGAATCAATGAGTTCAACGCTAATTAAACTTGGCACTTGTTTTGTCTGGTTCATCATAAAACGATAGATAAAGCCACCAATAACGGCTATTTTAAACAAAGACTTACATAATTCCACTAAAGAACGCTTAGAAAACAGCCTGCCAAAACCAGACAATGGATTAATTTTATCAAATTTGGGCATGAGTGGTTCTGTTGAGAAGTTAAAACCAACCTGTGCAAAATTGATAGACAAAGCAACTACTAAAATAACACACATCACTGGCAGTGCTGTTTTTAAAAAAATCATAGCAAAACCGATAAATACTTGTTCTGCAGAAGTGATGGTAAAATCAGCTACTATTAAATTAGCAAAAATGAATTTCATATAATTAGCTAATTCATCGAATATATAGGGTCCAATGGCCTTGAGAGTTAAGAACGCCGCCACAATAACAAATACGGAATTAATTTCCATACTTTTGGCAACTTGTCCCTTTTGGCGGGCCTCTGCTTTGCGTTTTGGTGTCGCTTCTTCAGTTTTTTCCCCAGCAAAAAGCTGTAAATTAAAAGCAGGAATTGTATTTAAATGCTTGGTTTCTACCTTATTGAAAAAAATATAAGAGGCTGAAAATGTTTTTGTACATCCCATCAAACGCCATCTCCAAAAAAAAGATATAAAAAGGTAATGCCATAGATAGGACAAAAATGCCGATAATAATTTTAACCGGCACGCCAACAACAAAAATATTCATTTGCGGCATCGTACGAGCTAATATGCCAAGAGCTATATCTGTGAGCAGTAAGGATACAATGACCGGCATAGTCACTTTTAATGCAAAAACAAACATGCCGCCAACCATATCAATTATAAATTGAGTTATCGCAGTATTCACAACCATACCAGTCACAGGAATTAATTTAAAACTAGCAAACAATGCTGATAGTAATACATGATGGCCACTGGTTGCTAAAAAAATCGTTAATGCCAAAATATATTTAAAATTCCCAATAAGCGGTGCCTGCTGACCAGATAAAGGGTCAATCATATTAATAATACCAAAACCAATTTGCATATCTAATAACTGTCCGGCCATTTGTATGGCGGAAAATACCAGTGAACTAACAAATCCTAAAATAAGCCCTACGAGAAGTTCTCCTGCCACAATAAACAAATAGGTTAGAAAATGATCAGGTATGGCTACATTACTATGAAATACAACTGGAAATAATATATAGGTAATAATGAGTGCGAAGCTTGCTTTAATGCGTCCTGTAATATTACGACTGCCAAATATCGGGGTCATCATAAATATGCCAGTAATACGTACAAAGATCAGCAGAAAAAAGGCTACTTGATTTTGCATTAACGCAAAAAAATCCACAAATAATACTCCTTATACTAACGTATCATGTTAGGCAAACTACTGAATATTTCACGAGTATAATCAACCATCAAACTCAGCATCCAAGGCCCAAACACCACAATTGCAGCAAATATTGCAATAATTTTCGGAATAAATACTAATGTCTGTTCTTGTATTTGCGTGGTTGCCTGAAAAATACTAACTAATACACCAACTAGTAAACCAAGGCCTAGCATTGGAGCTGAAATAAGCATGACCATATATAGAGCATCACGACCAATTTGGATTGCCATATCACCTGACATAAAATCCTCCTCTAATGAAAACTGGCAATCAGTGAGCTAATAATCAAATGCCAGCCATCCACTAATATGAATAATAGCAATTTAAATGGTAATGAAATCATCGCCGGCGGCACCATCATCATCCCCATGGACATTAAGGTGCTTGCTACCACCATGTCAATAACGATAAAAGGTATATAAATTAAAAACCCAATTTGAAAAGCTGTTTTAAGTTCACTAATAATAAAGGAAGGGATCAGCGTCATAGTGGCTACATCATCTTGAGAACTCGGCCGCGGACCCTCTGATAAATTAACAAACAAAGCCAAATCATTTTCCCTTGTTTGCTTAAACATAAAGGTACGCATTGGCTTCAAAGCGGCAGTCATAGCTGTCTCCTGGTCTATTGTCCCTGCCAAGTAAGGTTGCAGACCATCATTATTAACCTGTTCTAAGTAGGGAGACATCGTAAAAAAAGTAATAAACAGGGCTAAACCTACTAATACCTGATTCGGTGGCATTTGCTGGGTAGCAAGAGCACTGCGCAAGAAAGATAACACAACAATAATACGTGTAAAAGATGTCATCATAATCAAAATCGATGGTGCCAATGTTAACACCGTTAATGTTAATAAAATTTGTAAACTTAGGGCAACATCTTTGGGATTGCTAGCCGCCTCTACACCAATATTAACATTAGGAATAGGAACCAAAGGTGCAGCCCCAACATAGGACGGCATCATCAATAAAACCATCATAACTATAGCATTTCTTATCATATATTTATATTTCGACACTTGCGCTACCTCTTCTCGCCTTCATGTTTTTCCACATTTTGTTGATGAGTGTTAAAAACATTAGGAAATTTAGGGGACAATTGTTGTAGGGAAGCAAGTTGTCTTTGAAAGACTTTGTCAAACTGAGTTTCAGGTACAGATATAGGTTCTGCCTTCATTTTTTCAATTTCCCCAATATCTGTTATTTCTTGCAAAACATTGATGGTATGATCTGTAACGCCAAGTGCTAAAAACTTACCAGCAATTTCAACAATATAAACAGCACGATTCGTCCCTAAAGGCAATGTTTGAATGATTTTATGACGGTCTACTGTCATTTTGCCATTCATTTTTTGCCCTACAAAGCGGGATGCAAAATATGCAAGGCCAATTACAATTGCAAAAGTCACAAGCAGTGAAAAAATATACGTAAGAGTCGATAATCCAGATGAATATGCTGCTGGTTTAGGCTCTTGATATTGTAAATACTCTCCAGTAGGTTCTGCTGCAAATGCTATATCTCCTAAATCTACCTCAACAAGAAAAACCACCAGTAACAATATACACAGTCCTAGATAACACTTCTTACTCATTACTAACCTACTGCTTTTCGAACAGCTTCCAATACCCTATCAGGTTGAAATGGCTTGACAATAAAGTCACGAGCCCCGGCCTGGATAGCTTCAACAACCATGGCTTGCTGACCCATGGCACTGCACATAATAACTTTTGCACTTGGATCAATTTTTTTAATTTCCTTAACTGCAGTAATACCATCCATCTCTGGCATTGTGATATCCATTGTTGTAAGATCTGGTTTTAATTCCTGCCATTTTTCTACTGCTTTGAGGCCGTTTTCAGCTTCACCTACTACTTCATAACCATTTTTACTCAGAATATCCTTCACCATCATACGCATAAATGCTGCATCATCAACTACTAATACGCGAAAAGCCATTACAACATCTCTCCTTAATTCGTCTTATTATATTTTAAACTTTTTTATTTAGATAAATTTTACTGTAAAGTATATGTCCGCTCTAACGGACTTACAATTTCAGTAATCCTTACACCAAAATTATCATCAATAACAACAACTTCACCTTTGGCAATCAATTTGCCATTAACCAGAATATCTACCGCTTCGCCAGCCAATTTATCAAGCTCAATAACCGAACCAGGTGCCAATTCTAATATATCACGAATCAGCTTGCGGGTTCGTCCCAATTCCACGGTTACCTGTAGCGGAACATCCATAATAAGATTAATATTAGTGTCTGTCGCAGGCATTATTTGTTGCACTAAGGGTGCAAACTGTACAGGTTGAACATTAACAGGCTGTGCAGGCGTCTGCTTTGGAGCAGGCATAGCTACCTGCTGCTGTTGCTGCTGTGCTTGAGGCGCTGCTGCGGGTTTTGCGGGTTG
>Ga0074193_1002692_pt1 | contig 15275 bp, 14 predicted proteins | sample EPASupsiteHSE605_FD_64523 | JGI IMG/M metagenome (GOLD analysis project Ga0074193, IMG submission 64523) | Bioremediated contaminated groundwater from EPA Superfund site, New Mexico - Sample HSE6-05 | ecosystem: Environmental > Aquatic > Deep subsurface > Groundwater > Contaminated ... | reverse complement strand
CTTCCGAATCGGATGTATCTGGAACTTCCATTTGAAGCGATTTATTAGCATTTTTCCGGTGAACTATACCCAGCATACCTTGAGGACTTACGGTATCTGCCAAGCTCTCCAGTATTTCTGCAGAGACCGTGAAAGTTTTGACCCCGGCAGTCTGCAACCCTTGAATTAAATCGCGTGACCGCTCATTTTGGACTAATTCCCTGCAAATTAAAGCGATTTCCAATAAAAACGGTGAATCTCGTTTTTCCGTAGTCTTTAGGGCTTCCTCCAGCAGACGAACCCCCTCTACCACAAAGCAACGCTCTCGTTCCCGAACTTTACGTTGAGCCAGGGAACGAATATACTTAACCAAGGTATTTTGACGCGAAGTAAGGTGTTCCACTCCTGATCATCCCCTTTATGAAGATCAGTTTTGCTCCATCCATTAAAATAATTATTACTTACTCTTACTTAGTTAACCAAAATATTAAGCCAGAAGCAACTACTTCTGGCTTAATATTAAAACTTCAGCTGATTACTTTTCAAGTTAAACCGGTTTAAACGGTTAACTAAGACTTTGTTTAGCCGCATCCACAAACTTCCCAAATCCCGGCAGATCATTTACTGCCAGATCGGCAAGAATCTTACGGTTAATCTCTATTCCGGCTTGTTTAAGACCAAACATTAACCGACTGTAAGATATCCCGTACATTCTGGCCGCTGCATTAATACGGGTAATCCAAAGTTTACGGAAATCACTTTTCTTATCCTTACGATGGGCGTATGCATAGCTTAAGGATTTAAGTAATTGCTGACTAGCTATAGTATATGAACGTGATTTAGCCCCTCGATAACCGCGAGCTAGTTTTAGAACCTTTTTGTGCCTTCGATGGGTAACTGTACCCCGCTTAACCCTAGGCATGGGGCGGTACCTCCTTTAATAACGATGATATATTATATTCTGACTAAGCATAAGGGATTAAACGCGCTACCCGTCGGGCATCGGCTGCACTGACCATAGTACTCTGCCGTAGGTTGCGCTTACGCTTGGCGGACTTCTTTTCTAAGATATGACTTTTATATGCTTTGGCACGTTTTATCTTCCCAGAAGCTGTTTTCTTGAACCGCTTGGCTGCCCCTCGATGTGTCTTAATTTTAGGCACTTACGCTCCTCCTCTCGTGCATTTAATTAGAAACATCTATAAACTAAATTAAATTTACTCTGAAACTTGAGCCCGCTCTAAGTCATGCTTAGGCGAAAGAATCATTATCATATTCCGTCCTTCGAGCTTGGCCTCTCTTTCAACGTTGGCCATGTCTTTTAAGAGTTCGGCCATCCGTTCGCAAAGCACCTTGCCTAACGCCGGACGGGTAATCTCCCGACCACGGAACATAACCGTAACCTTTACCTTGTCTCCATCTTTCAAAAACCGTTCCGCATTTTTGGTTTTGACTTCTAGATCATGGTCCTCAATTTTAGGTCTAATTTTAACTTCTTTTACAGTTACAATTTTTTGCTTCTTACGTGATTCACGCTCACGCTTGGATTGCTCATAACGAAACTTCCCATAATCCATTAGCCGGCAAACCGGCGGTTTAGCATTAGGGGCTACTTCCACTAAATCTAATCCTTTTTCCAAGCCTTCACGCAAAGCATCTTTAACCAAAAATATTCCTAACTGTTCTCCAGTCTCACCAACCAATCGAACTTCTCGGACTCGGATTTCCTCATTTATTCTCAGGTCTTTGCTGATAGTGCCTCCACCTCCGCTCAGTAATACAGATAAATACCTTTTAGAAAAACAAAAAACGGGAGGAAATTCCACCCGCTAAAACGCACATACTACTTCCCGATTGTAAAAATCAGGTCGTACTATTAATGAACCTTACCAGCAATCTTTAAATTAAGAGCCGTAAGGTGAGAAGCGGATGGCTTCTACTTAATGATTTTCATATCCCACATGACAATATAACAGAGTTATTATATCAGTAGTTCCCAACTCTGTCAACGTCATTTATTCAATCCTTTTTCTGCTCCCAGTGCCAAGAATTTTCCTCATGCAGTCGTTTTACAAAATCTTCCATCGTAATCGCCCCCAAATCACCCTGACTTCGGTCACGGACCGCGATGGTTCCATTTTCCTGTTCCTTATCACCTACCACTAACAAATAGGGAATCCGAGCCAGTTGGCCTTCCCGGATCTTATAACCTACCTTTTCACTCCGATCATCAATTTCCATTCGGAAACCCTGGGCAGCTAATTTAGCCTGAACCTGACGGGCATAATCATGATGACGTTCGGTGATCGGAATAACCCGGGCTTGTACTGGAGCCAGCCAAGTAGGAAAGGCTCCGGCATAGTGTTCAATTAAAATACCAATAAACCGCTCGATACTTCCAAAAGCCACCCGATGGATCATCACTGGTCGATGCCGCTGCCCATCTTCCCCAATATAGGTCAAATCAAACTTTTCGGGAAACTGGAAATCTAGTTGAATAGTACCACACTGCCAGGTTCTGCCGATAGAGTCCTGAAGATGAAAATCAATTTTGGGTCCGTAAAAAGCCCCGTCCCCTTCATTCACCTTATATTCCATACCCTTTTCTTCCATAGCGGTCCTTAAAGCATTGGTTGCTTGTTCCCAATCCTCCGTTGATCCCATGGAGTTCTCCGGACGCGTTGACAGTTCCACGTGATAGGAAAAACCAAAGACCCGATAAATCTGATCGATTAGATCTATAACGCCCTTTATCTCCTGAATTATCTGCGATTGCAGCATAAAAATGTGCGCATCATCTTGCGTAAAAGCCCTTACCCGCATCAGACCATGCAGAACCCCAGATTTTTCGTGGCGGTGTACTAACCCCATCTCAGCCAAACGAAGCGGGAGCTCCCGATAACTATGCATCTGGGTACGATAGACTAAAATACCCCCGGGACAATTCATGGGCTTAACTGCAAAATCATCCTCATCAATCTTAGTAAAATACATATTTTCTTTATAATGATCCCAGTGACCGGACTGTTCCCATAAACCACGCCGCAAAATTATCGGGGTCCGAATTTCCTGATACCCCCAACGCTGATGCATTTCCCGCCAAAAACTTTCCAACTGGTTGCGCAGAATCATTCCTTTCGGTAAAAAGAAAGGAAACCCTGGACCCTCTTCTAAAATAGTAAAAAGCCCCAATTCGGTTCCCAATTTTCGATGGTCACGACGCTTGGCTTCTTCTAGCCTAAACAGGTATTCATCCAGTTCGCTTTTTTTACTAAACGAGGTTCCATAAATCCTCTGCAGCATCTTATTTTTCTCGCTGCCCCGCCAGTAGGCGCCAGCTAGACTCATCAATTTAAAGGCTTTGATTTTCCCGGTAGAAGGCACATGGGGACCAGCACAAAGATCTAAAAAATCCCCCTGCTGGTACATACTGATCGTAACATCCTCGGGCAAATCATTGATTAGTTCTACCTTATAATTTTCCCCGCGCTCCTTAAAGATGCGGATAGCCTCAGCACGACTTACTTCCTGACGTTTAAAAGCATGGTCCTCTTTAATTATGGCCGCAACTTCCGTTTCAATCTTCTCCAGATCTTGAGGAGTAAATGATTGTTCTAAGTCAAAATCATAATAAAAACCATTTTCAATGGCCGGGCCAATCCCTAAACGAGTGCCCAAAAACAACCTCTGCACTGCTTGAGCCAAGATATGGGAAGAACTATGCCGGTATGCCTGTCTACCTTCTTCGTGCTCGAAGGTTAAAATTTCCAAGCTCCCATCCTCATACAGCGGATAATTAAGATCTTTAATCAGTCCATTCCATTTACCCACCAACGCCTGAGCCCCTAGTTTTCTACTTATACCCTCCGCAACTTCTTTGATGCTAACCCCGGCCGGGTACTCCCTTATTGAACCATCTTTTAGAAATACTTTGATTTTATCCATTTTAAACTCCCCTTTCCTGAAAACCGGCTTTATAATAAATTACCAAAATCCAAATTTCCAAAGTAAAAAACGTATAACATAATTGGCTAGCCTTCAGCTTTGAAAAATTTGACTCATTACCGAACCTTCTCCCGATAACATTTAGCCAATCCACTTATACTTATTTAATATTAACCATATATAGTTAAACCGATCAATTTGTCAACCTCAATCAGTTATGCTTAATTGTACTGCTAGCAGTAAAGTCAGGCAAGCGTATCCCTTATAGATGCTATTATGCAGAAAAAAAAGAACCGGCTAAACCGGTTCAGTTTAAAAATCTTATATTTAATTACTAAATATCCTTAAAACTATCCCTTTGGTAGGAGGGGCAGTTCACTGTCTAAACCGTTTACAATGATCACAACCTTTACAAATAACCACTCGCCCATCAAAAACCCTTTGAATTGTATCTATAGAAACCACTGCCCTATCCAATTCGGACTGATGAATTGTAATCTGCTGAGGAGCAATTGTTATTAGAGCACTGATTAACAAATCTTCATAATTAAGATCGGTGTCTATTACATCTAATAAAAAACCATCCTGGTATTCATTATCAACTGGTTCACCCTGGGAATCATAAATCTTAAAAATACCGGTGGGCTTTAAAACTACATGTACCTGACTTGCCCGCGGCTCTTGGATTTCAACAAAATATTGCAGTAGACGGATAAAATCCTGATACTCTCTTTCCATTATGAGCTCATCGATTGCAGAATCAACTGCTTGCTCAAGTTGATTAATATAGCCTTTTAGTCTAAACCGAAGAAAACCATCAATAACCAGTTCATCGTTGATGTGAAGGTATTCTAACACCTCTTGCCGAATTTTATTACAACGGTTGTTTAAACACTTAATCGGAAATCCCAACTGTTGCTCACCAATTCCCGGAATAATTAACCCATCCGTTAATTCCAAATAGCGTTCAGCTCTTTTTAAAATTTGTTTTCGTTCATCGGGGTTAAAATAATTTTTTTGATGATTGACTAATTTGCTCAAGATCACCCTTTCCCATTCAGTTACAATCAGGTCTGAAACAGCTTGAGCCAGATAATGACGAAAGGCCAACCTTTGATTTTCTGCTACTCGGCTACTCCGATCCGATGGGATAAGGTCACATCCCAAAAAGGTAATATTCCCAGCCTCTCTAGTGCTAAGAACCAGCTTAACCCCCCGATTTTGGAGTTTATTTGATTCCAAATAGAGCCGATCACGGAGGGCATCAACATTACTGCTAGCACCAATAGAAACTAATGAATTCACTAAAGAACCTCCTTTCGGCCTCAATCACCTAAAATTAGTGATTTATTTATATTTATGAAAATACTCCTACCTACATTCTAAATCAGCTTGGCATTACTTTATCTTATTTTGTCCAGAGTCGATTGTGACTAGACCGGATTTGTTTAGGTAAATTTTGATTTAACTTTATAAAAAACGTGTTAAACGTTGTTAAACCTTGTTTATAGGAAAATTTCCAAAGAGTGAATATTTTGAAATAAATTTCAATACCCATATTTTACTATTGCGGGGTATGTGTTAAATTGGTTATAGCTAAATAACTCAGTCTAAATTATGGGTAAAAATAAACTTATTAATGAGGTGGACGCATGGGCCTGGATAAGATTTCGGAACGGGTCTCAATGGTTATTTTTGAAGGTGGAGAGTATACTACCGAAATAGAAAAGGTAGTCGCTACGGTTAGAAAGTCAATTGTATTAGACCTGATTGAACTAGCATCTGAGGTTCGAGAAATTGAGGAAATAATTCTAGTAACCAATTACCCCGACTTAGTCAGCCCGGCTCAGAAATTAGGGGCTCAAGTTGATTTAGATGACACCTCAATACCGTTTGATTTTGGCAAAAGACTATGTGCATTGATTAATATTCATGAATTAGATAATGTTCTATACTTTGGTGGTGCAGCAGCACCCCTGATTAGCAAAGAGGATCTAACCCGGATGGCCCTCGCCCTTAAGGAACATAAAAATACGGTTATTGCTAACAGTTTTGAATCGGCTGATTTTATCGCCTTCACGCCAGCTTCGGCAATAAATCTAATTGACCTGCCGAGTATTGATAATCCTTTAGCCCAATTACTTAATAAACAAGCCGGTTTAAGAATGTATATGTTAGAAAGCAGCCTCTCTACTTCATTTGACATTGATACCCCGATCGACGTGATGGTATTAGGGGTTCAACCGCATACTGGAGTTCGTACCAGAAGGGCAATAAGAAATCTAGATTTTAATTTATCTGTACTGGAAGAAGCTAAGAAAATTCTAGCCGGCCCAGATAAAGAAGTTTTCATTTATGGTCGGGTTAATCCAGAAACGATTGCTTATATAACCCGGAATTCCAAATGCCGACTGCGAATATTTATGGAAGAGCGTAGTATGCGTTCTTTAGGCCGTATAGAACGACAAGAAGTGGTCTCCACTTTAGGACTGCTGCTTGAAAAAAGTACCCTCCAAGAATTCTTCCAATTAATCTCTAGATTATGCCATTGTGCCTTTATAGATACCCGAGTTTTGTTTTCACATCTAAAAAAAGAGGTTTCAAAATCTGATCGCTTTTATTCTGATTTGGGATATTCTGATTTAATAAAAGATCCTTTTATTAAAGAATTTACCTATCATGCGGCAAATGCTAACATTCCTATAATTTGTGGCGGACATGCTTTGGTTAATGGCGGTGTGTGGGCACTATTAGAAGCGGCCAATCTTGAAAAACTGGTACAAATTAATAAAGATAAAATCCATCGAGTAGTAGTCGAATTAGGATCACCGATCTGCGGAGTTACCATTGATTCCCTGGTTAATTACCTAAATTTGAATATCAAAGTAGTAGCTATAACTGATTCTTTTAGTACTCGTATTGATCCGCTGCCCAATCAAGAAATTCAAGCTGGTCAGGCATTATATGTACTAGGTTCAGATAAACAAGTTAATGATTTGATGGATTATGTTAGTCCTACCCCGGCCTTAGAATAAACAAAGACAAACGTTTATTAAACTAAATTAAACTAAATTAAATCACTTAAAAGTATCTTAACATTGGTCATTACAGAAGATTATTTCTCTTATAAAGCACAAAAAAATCAGGTTATTCGATATATTTTCGAATAACCTGATTTAAATTTTATGGTGGGCCGTGTAAGGATTGAACTTACGACCCCTTCCGCGTCAGGGAAGTGCTCTCCCGCTGAGCTAACGGCCCACGCAATAACATTTTAACGAATAGTCTCACTACCTTATTTATTATAGCCAAAATGGATAAAAAGTCAACCTTATCCTTTGATTCTAATGATTTATAACAATGGGACAGTTTATTCCATAATTTTCAACAAAGATAATCTCATAAGCAAGCGGTCTATTAAATACTATTTATAAAGATCTGTTTTATAACAATAATATCCACACATTACAGGGAGGATGAACTATGAGCTTAATCTGTTTCTATCACTTGACTAAGCGAGTAAAATTTGTACTGGCCTTGAGCCTGGCATTCATCTTGATTGCCGTCAGCGTGGTTTATGTAGATGCCAATAGCCGGATTAAACCCATCTATGAAATCAAAACCAGTGAGAAGGTTCTGGCCCTGACCTTTGATATTAGCTGGGGAACCACAACGCCCATACCGGTTCTAGACCTTTTAAAGGAAAACGGAATTAAAGCGACCTTTTTTCTTTCCGGTCCTTGGGCCCAAAAATACCCCGAAATTCCGATCCGCATTGCTAATGATGGACATGAAATCGGCAGCCACGGACAACGCCATATAAACCTAAGTACCCTTGATTCCAGTGAAATAAAACAGGAAATTATGCTAGCGCACAATATCCTTCATGAGGTTACGGGACACACGCCTAAATTAATTCGTACCCCTAATGGAGACTATGATGATAAGGTGGTCACCTCTGCTAACGAGTGCGGCTATCAGGTAATCCAATGGGGCACCGATTCCCTGGACTGGAAAAACCCGGGAGTTGAGGCGATCAGCAATCGGGTACTCACTCGGGCACACCCCGGAGATATTATTCTCATGCACGCTAGTGATACCTGTAAACAAACCGTGCAAGCCCTCCCCACAATTATAAAGGGCCTTAAAGAACAAGGATATAGTTTTGTGACGGTTTCTGAACTAATGGAAATGGGCGAGTGGAGTCGATAATCAGCTATCTCGTTTGGACCGCCGATCAACTCCCCCTTGAGCGTCGATTGCTTCTCTGGCTAGCTTATCACACTGATTGTTGAATATATTACCAGCATGACCTTCAACCTTTATCCATTTGATATCATGTTCACGGTCAAGCTCAATAAGCATCCTAAATTGATCCTGGTTCTCCACGGGCTCCTTTTTAACGGTCTGCCAACCATTATTCTGCCATCTAAGAACCCAGCCCTTCACAAAGGCATTAATTAAATAAGCGCTATCACTAAACAACCGAACCCGACAAGGCGACTTTAGAGCCTTCAACCCCTCGATTGCAGCTTGAAGTTCCATTAGTTGATTGGTTGTATATTCCACATAACCAGTGATCTCTCGCTGCTCTTTCCCATAAAGTAAAATGGCGGCCCATCCACCAGGCCCGGGATTACCTGAACAGGCTCCATCAGTATAAATATCTACTTCCCTGGTCACTCCACTCATAAATCTAACCCTCTTCCAATCTTTGATCTTACAACTATACCTCTTTTACCAAATCTAATCTATCTTACCATGATGAAAATCTACCAACTAGACTAGTTAGTTACAAAAAACGTTTTCGGGGCAGTAATCTACTACCCCGAAAACTATCTTAATGCTTATCTGTCACTCGTGGTATTTAACAACAAATAGTTTCTTTATTCTTAAACTGTCATCGGTCCCTGCGGCGTCTTAATAACCTTCAGAACCCTTTCTTCCTTACCATCGAGAACATTGTAGTAGAGATAAAAATCCTCGCCCTCTAAACTGCCTTTTACCTCCCAGCACTGAACCTCCTGCCTGGTTTCAAGGGGAATTACGGCCTGCCGAATCTCTTCAACCTTTAAACGTTTGGCTACCCGATCACTAACCTCTTGAGCGGGCACCTTCGCTTCCACCAAATTTCGTTCATGATGGGTCATAAGATATCCCAGAGCTTCTACGCCAATTACCTGACCATTGTCTAAAGCTACTTTAACCTTCACCTGATCCGGATACAGTACCACGCCCCCCTGTATCCCGGCGAAGGCTATGGTTGCTGATCCATCATCAACCTGTGCGTAGGTAGGAATTAACTCTGGAAAGCCCTTATTTTTAAGGTACGCAATCGCTTTTTCCTGAGCTTGTATTCCATCTAAGACCGCTGCTCCCAGGGGTCGAGAATTCATGTAGTTAACTACATGTCCCCCGGTTCGACTGATGTCTATCATAATCTGATCCGGGAATTGACCCATAGAGGAAACAATCTCGATCCGGAAAATCGGAATTTTTCCTTCCCCGGTTCCCATCTGATTGTAGTTATACTGAATATCCGGCAAAAGGTCTGCTTTCTTCATGGCAATCCGGGCAGCCTCCTCTGCCGAAATTGGAGTCCCAGTTACCCCTTGAGGATTTAACTGAATAATGTGATCCGAAAAGGGTCCATCGTAGATAAGGGTAGGCATCCCCTCCATCTGAGTATTTATCTTTTGGAAGCCTACCTCGGAAAGTTGAGGAGAAACCTCCTTAAATTTACTGGAACCCTGCTGACGAATCTCTCCCCAAGCGTATTCATTATTTCTAATGTTATCTTGTAATGAATGAAGTTCACTGGCCAAAAAATCCGCATCCTTTTGCAGATCATGGATTTTAGTTCGCTGTTCCTGGGAAATATCCTGACCATCAGTAATTTGCCGAGAAATTGTAAAACTAAAATCCCCCACCTGATTTAAGAATTTAGAGGTCTTTTCAATTGTCTGGTGGGCAACTGGCAGTTGATTAAGTTTTTCCTGGGCTGCATAAGACTCACGCCAGGCATTGGAAAACAACAAGATATTCTGGCGAGGTGAGGTAGAAACCAAACCCTTAGCTAATAGAACATCTACATTTTCAACATTCTGGATCAATTCATAAAAAGACCGCTGGTAACTATATTCCACAAAAGTATTTAACTGAGTCTTAGCGCGGTATTGGGCTAATCCCCATATAAACACCCCAATCAGTACTACCGTAAGTAATAATGCGTACCAATTACGTCTTATCCCAAGATCCTTATTACTGATGTCCTTCAGATTCATAATTACTCACCCTTTCAACTTAATCCATTTAATATCTATAGGGCGAAGATATGCTTACCAATGGTTAAAACCTTAGTACGGGTCCAAATCCAGGCACTAGTTGCTGTGGCCGGGTTGAAGTAGTAAACTGCCCCATAGGTTGGATCCCAACCGTTTAAAGCATCGATAGCTGCACGTCGAGAACTCTCTACGGGAGGCATATTTATTTGCCCATCACTAACTGCTGTAAATGCTCCTGGCTGGAAAATAACTCCGGCTATAGATTTAGGAAATCGTGCATCCTGAACCCGATTCAATACCACCGCTCCAACTGCTACCTGCCCAATGTAAGGTTCCCCTCGAGCCTCACCAGTGATCACCCGAGCCAACATTTCTACATTATCATCCTGGGATACCCCTCGACTACTAACAGCAACCGCTTTAACCTCGGTATTACTGGTTGGATATCCTAAAGCTGCCCAGGTGCTGGGGCCAACCAGTCCATCTGCTACTAGACCATTATTCCGCTGAAAAGCCCGCACCGCTTCAGATGTAGCTGAACCAAACACCCCATCAATGCTGCCCTTATAGTAACCCCAATTACTCAATTTTGACTGCACCAGCCGAACATCAGACCCGCTGCTTCCCCAATACAAGCTTGCTCTCTGCCCATTGGCGGTATCTACTGAATATACCAGCATCCCCCCAACCAGAACCAAGGTCATAAAAATACCGATAATTTGATATTTTCCTAGATTTACCAATCTAAATACTTTTTGATGATTGTCCTTTGACACTTTTTTGCCTCCTTAGAAAAAAATCTCAATACTCTTTCGCCTTAGTTTTCCAGAAGGGCAATTTTTCTATACCCTAACCTTAAATTACTTTAAGCATGCCAATAAAATAAATAATTTATCTTTTAGACTACTTTTCGCATCACAGGTATATTTAACCGATCTGGGGCAATAATAGAAGCGGGAGTAGTTCCCACCCCTTATATATCCTCCTTGGAACCCCCGGTTTAATCCGGGGGTATTTTATTTTTGTTGATAAATAAATTAATGAGCAGGACCTTGAAAAATTATGTCGAATCCATAAAAACTAGAAGAACCATAATCATCGCTTTTCATAGAAGGTGAATATTATAACACCAATCTGGAATTATCTAGGAGATATATTTTTTTTCCTGACCAACTACGAAAGAACACTGGGAACGTTGACTGTAGGGGCTTATATTGCCTCCTTCTTTACCTTGTCCATTTTTTTATCACGCGGCTTAAACGCCCGCCTCTCAGGAGGCAGATGGGATTTCAGTATCGCCCAAGGACTAATTAGCTCATCCTGGGTCTTTCCTATGCTTTACCTGCCCTATCAAGGCACTCCGTATTGGCTAACCCTGCTTTTTAGTATTACCATGTGGATGGGTTCCTGGTTACTGCTCCGAAACATAACTAGCGATCATCGTCGACGTCCCTCTCCAAAATCGCATAGACATAGGAAATAACTTAATAGCTATTTAATATAGCTACTAAATACAAAAAACCGAAAAACTAAATTTGAAAGGAATGTAAATAATAATAACGGTAATAATATAAACAACGGGGCACCACCCTCCCCGTTGATATATTCTCCTATGAAACCTCTGTGCGCAGCTCGCCGGAGGTTTCAATATTTTGCTTTCCTTTAAATTAACAATAATTTTTTTGAGCTTTAGTAGTTATAATTTTAAACATCAGCATACACATTTCTGCTTAACCTGTAATTATTTGCACCTATTACCAGAGTGTTTCATATTATGAAGTAACCACCTGCAACCCTAAGCTATTTTAAGATAGGAGGAATGTTATTTTGAGGTGTCCTGGCCAACAAGAGAAAAAAGCATCTGAAGAAAGACAAGAATCCGCAAACCGTAATTGCCAATATCATTGCCATCATCACATTCACTACCATATGATGATGGGTATGGGGATGGATATGGATGACATGGAAATGGGCGATATGGATATGGGAATGGAAATGCCTTGGCAGCAAGAACAGATGGGGATGGAAATGCCTTGGCAGCAAGAACAAATGGGTATGGAAATGCCTTGGCAGCAAGAACAAATGGGTATGGAAATGCCTTGGCAAGATCAAATGGATATGGGAATGGAAATGCCTTGGCAACAGGAACAAATGGAGGAAAGTCCGATGGAGGAATATAGCCCATATCAAAATTATCCTCGCCACAATTCTGGTACGCGCCGTAAAAGCAATATGAGCCCAAGTTATTATCCATCAAAACGTAAGTATTAATCAGATCCCCCAAAATGTAATTTTGCATGTGCCAGCAATCTATAGTTGCTGGCTTTTTTGTATTAAAAAATGTTTTTCAAAATTATGCGTTTTTTTGTTTATTTTTTTTGGTTATTTGATATAATATCTCTGTATTTTTAGATGCTTATCAGTGGAATACTTTGAATTAACTACTATGTTTCGAATTACCAAAATCACAAAGATAAGCGCAACGGTAAAAAAGTACGTTCCGCCGGGCAATAACGTGTTGGTCCGGCCTTTTCTACGCAAACTAGAAGGAGAGGGATGAAGGTGTTACCTACACCAACAAAATTTCTTGTCACTGCGGGCAGCGCAGAAGGAAAAAGTGAATTAACCGCCTTTGATAACGCGCTATTACAAGCTAAGGTGGGCAATGTCAATTTGATACGAGTTAGCAGTATTCTACCCCCTGGAGCTGAATTTACTCCGGAAATGCAGATCCCCTTTGGATCATTGTTGCCCATCGCTTACGGTTCCATAGTCAGTGACGTTCCCGGAGAGTTAATTTCTGCATCTATAGCTGTAGGGATATCTGAAAATACCTTCGGTGTGATTATGGAGTTTTCCGGCAAGTGTTCAAAAGAAGAAGCCGAAATCGCCGTGGTATCCATGGTAAAAGAAGCTTTTATCTCCCGAAAAATGGTTCTCAAAGATATTAAAGTTGCCTCAGCTGAGCATCGGGTACAAGACATTGGCTGTGCCTTTGCTGCCGCCCCTTTATGGTACTAATTACCTCGTGCATCTCTATTTTAGTTAAAACATTTTGTATGTTAAATAGGAGGCTCAATTGATGGAACTATGGTTTACCGAAAAACAAACTCCCAGTTTGGGAATAACCTGTAAAATTAAAAGCACCCTTATTGTGGAGCAAACACCATACCAGCACTTAGCAATTATTGATACTGAACAGTTTGGGAAAATGCTGGTCTTAGACGGCATGGTGCAAACCACCGATGTTGATGAATTCGTGTACCATGAGATGATCACCATGGTAGGCTTAAACACTCACCCTAATCCTCGTCGTGTTTTAATTATTGGGGGTGGGGACGGGGGCACTCTCCGCGAGGTAGTTAAACACCCGGCGGTTGAAAAAGCAACCATGGTTGAAATTGATCGTCGAGTTGTGGAGACCTCCATAGAGTTTCTGCCTAAGATTAGCAGCGCCTTACATGGCAACCCACGGGCAGAGGTATTGATTGATGATGGGATTGAGTACGTCAAAAATAATAAAAATCAATTTGATCTAATTATTATTGATTCTACAGAACCGGTGGGTCCGGCGGCCGGATTATTTAGCGCTGAATTTTACCGTAACATTTTTGAATCTTTAAAAGAGGATGGACTCTTCGTGGCCCAAACCGAGTCCCCCTTCTTCAATGCTGATTTAATTCGTCAAGTTTTTGCCGACATCTCGAGTATCTATCCAATAACCAAACTTTATTTGGCCAGTGTACCCACTTACCCTAGCGGTTTATGGAGTTTTACCATGGGATCAAAAAAATATGATCCTGAAAATATAGGCCAAGAAACTTGTCCCGTATCAGACACCCGGTACTATACTCCGGCCGTACATCAGGCTGCATTCAAGCTGCCTAAGTTTGTACAAGAATTACTAATACCAAAGAAATAGCCTTTAGCCTTATTTGCTTATTTCTCCAAAGTTTGATGAAATGAGGCAGCGATGCATGCTTGAGCTCAACCTGATAGATAGAAATTATGGCTTCATGAGTAGTATTGACCGATACGAAGAAGCTAAGGTCGTAATCTTGGGTGTCCCCTTGGAGGCTACCCTGAGTTTCCGACCGGGAACCCGCTTTGGACCTCAGCAGATTCGTTCCGTATCAGTTGGTTTAGAAGAATACAGCTTTTACCGGGATCGGGAATTAAGCGAAGTCGCTTTTTTTGACGCTGGGGATATTACCTTTCCTTTTGGAAACCTTGATGAAAGCCTGCGACTGATTGAACAGGCTGCATCCCAAATAACCCTTGATCAGAAGAAGCCCATTTTTATCGGGGGAGAACACCTGGTATCCTATCCCCTGATTAAGGCAGTTGCGGCGCAATACCCAGATCTAGTCGTCCTTCACTTCGATGCTCATGCAGACCTTCGGACGGACTATTTAGGACAAGAAATGTCCCATGCCACGGTTATGCGTCAAGTATCCAAAGTTATTAAAGCAAAAAATCTATTTCAATTCGGTATTCGCTCCGGTACCCGAGAAGAATTTGCCTATGCTCGCGAGAATACAAATCTGTTTACGGAAGCAGTACTAGAACCCCTGGTTTCAATACTACCCCGGATCAAAGATCTCCCCATCTATCTTTCTATTGATATTGACGTTACTGATCCGGCTTTTGCCCCAGGCACTGGTACTCCTGAACCAGGCGGGTGTACTTCACGAGAATTAATGACGGTTATCCATACTCTGCAAGGACAAAACATAGTGGGAATGGATCTAGTTGAAGTCTCTCCTATGAATGACGTTAATGACCAAACCAGTATATTGGCTGCCAAATTAATTCGAGAAGCGATCTTAACTTTTTGGTAAAATTAATGACTTCCCGAATTATGTATTTGACTTTTTGCTGATTTCTAGTTATAATACATTCTGCAGCGTAAGCCTGCAAAAAGTGGAGCTGTGGTGTAGAGGCCTAACATGCCTGCCTGTCACGCAGGAGACCGCGGGTTCGACTCCCGTCAGCTCCGCCATTTTCGTGGCTCCGGAGCGCACCTCGTCGAGGCACCGACTGAAAAAACACCTGGAGCCCAGTGCA
>Ga0074193_1002691_pt1 | contig 15286 bp, 11 predicted proteins | sample EPASupsiteHSE605_FD_64523 | JGI IMG/M metagenome (GOLD analysis project Ga0074193, IMG submission 64523) | Bioremediated contaminated groundwater from EPA Superfund site, New Mexico - Sample HSE6-05 | ecosystem: Environmental > Aquatic > Deep subsurface > Groundwater > Contaminated ... | reverse complement strand
GTTAATTGCGCCCGTAATCCTGCTTCCGAATTGGAAACAGTTATACAGCGAACTGATCGAGCAACTTGCAGATGAGCTAAGCAAAAAGGTCAAGCAAACCGGATTTATCGAAATCATACTAATGACCTATAGCTTCGTGCAAAATGCTATCAATACTGATGCGTTTCCCGGTGCTATACAGCTCTTAAACCGGGAGTCTATGACTGGGCGTGGACGCGGTAAATACTGCTACCGAAATGATATACGCTCAGAGGTCGAGTCATTTTTACGAGAAAAATTGACAAATCATTTAGGTTCTATGCCAATATTGTATATTTCATAGGAATAATAGAGAGCAATATCGTACAGACGGGATAAAGTTCGGAGATACATCAACGAAAAAGCATAACAGAGAGATACCTCTGCCAAAACAATTATGTGAGATGCTTAACCAAACAAAAAAGAAAGGCTTTTATATTGTCGGCACTGAAACATCATATATGACTATCAGCCAATTCCGTACTAATTACGACAACTTCTTTAAGGATCTTAAAAAATGGTGTAAAGTCAAAGACAAAACTACCGTTCGCAAACTTCCTACGCATAGCCTCCGTCACACTTACGGAACTATGCTCTATCGCAAAGGTGTAAATTTAAAAACCATTCAAGTTTTAATGGGACATTCTTCTATTGATATTACCGCAAATATTTATACTCATACCGATATATCCACTTCTCAAAATGCTGTCCTTTTAGCTTTTGGCAATTAAAAAATGAAATTTACTTGGGATTTACTTGGGATTTACTTGGGATTTCAGTAAAATAGGACTAAATAAAAAGAAATAAAAAAACCCTTAGCTACATAAACAACGTAGTTAAGGGGTTTTTAATGCTTGGTGCGGATAACAGGACTTGAACCTGCATGCTTTCGCACTAGATCCTAAATCTAGCGTGTCTGCCAATTCCACCATATCCGCAAGTGCTTAAAAATTATAACAGAAACACAAAATATTTTCAACAACTTTTTAAAATAAATAAACAATAAGTTTATTTTTTTATTGGTACATTATCTTTTTGCATTAATTATTGAAATTATTTCATTTTTTACTCTTGATTGCATTTATTGATTGCTTGTGTTAGACTTAATTCTATAAAACATTACAATTAAATTTGCTCCATTTGGTTTGCTTTGCAACTAACAGGGAAGTCTGGTGAAACTCCAGCACAACCTCCATTACTGTATTTGACGATTGGAATTTAATCGCTTGCGATTACACCATTGAGCTTTGCTTGAGAAGGTGATATTTCAATTTTTGTGCTTTGCACCGTCATAAGTCAGGAGACCTGCCATTTTGTGAGTTGTTTATGCATTTTTTGGCAGGAAAAATGCAGGCATTTATATTTGTGCTTTTGCCCTGCTTTGCGGGGCTTTTTATTTTTTTAGGAGGAAACATATGAATGCTTTTTTAAAACTACATCCAAGCATTTTATCGATATACTTTTTCGCTATAATTGCTGTTACAATGTTTTCCTCAAATCCTGTTATTTTGATTATATCTCTTATTGCAAGCACTTGCATTTACTGCTCTTTATCTGGCTTTACAAAGTTTTTTATAAAGGCAAAAAATTACGCTGTTATTATAATTATATGCACCTTCTTTAACCCCTTGTTTTCAAAAAACGGCAAAACAGTACTTTACGAATTCTGGAAGATTAAAATAACTTTACAATCACTTTTATTTGGATTTTCATTCGGCGTTATGCTTATATGCTCTATACTGTGGTTTTTGTGTTTATCCCAAGCTATCACTAGTGATAAAATACTATATTTGTTTGGCAAACGAACGCCAAAAGTAGCCCTTACTATTTCTCTTTCGCTTCGGCTTATTCCAGATTTTTTTGCGAAATTTCGCAACACTTCACAGGCACAAAAAGCACTTGGAATTTATAATAAAAACAGCTTAAAAGAGCGGATTAAATCTGCATCTGACGTATTTTTAAGCGTATGTGGAGATGTGCTTGAGAGCAGTGCTCAAACATCTGACTCCATGCGTGCTCGTGGATTTGGCATTAATAAATTTGCTGTCTATTCAAACTATAGGTTTTATAAACATGATTTTTTAGTGTCAAGTATAATAGCTTTACTTATTGTTGGTTTTGTTTTTGGCAGTATTTTTGGTGAATTGAAATTTTATTATTATCCTACCCTTCCGCCTATTCCTTTTAGCACTTATAGTATTTTTTGTTACGTATGTTTTGGTTTGCTTGCGTTTTTACCTATTATCATCAAATTCAAGGAGGATGTCAAATGGAAATACTTAATGTAAAAGACTTAAGTTTTAGCTATCCTGATTGCGAAAACAAATGCCTTGATGACATCTCCTTTAACATTGAAAGTGGAGACCTTGTTGTACTTAGCGGAATTTATGGTTGTGGCAAAACAACTCTTTTAAAAATGCTTAAGCCACAGCTTTCACCTTATGGCAAAAAGGTTGGAGAAGTTTCGTTTAATGGCACAAACATTAATGAAATTGATGAGACTTTAAGTGCCTTTGAAATCGGATTTGTAATGCAAAATCCTGATACTCAAATTGTTTCTGATAAGGTATATAGTGAGCTTGCATTTGGTCTACAAAACATGGGACTTGATAATTATGAGATACAAAGAAAAATTTGTGAAGTTGCTGATTTTTTTGGAATCTCTGACTGGTTTTACAACGATATTAGCACCCTTTCAGGAGGACAAAAACAACTTCTTAATCTTGCAAGCGTTACAGTTATGAACCCAAATCTTTTATTGCTAGACGAACCAACAGCACAGCTTGACCCAATCTCTTCTACACGCTTTTTTGATGCACTTTTAAGGCTTAATAGTGAGCTTGGAATAACAGTTATTGTTGCCGAGCACAGGCTAAATGAGCTGTGGCCTATAGCTGATAAAATCATTCTAATGGATAAAGGCTCGATGTTACTTTGCGAATCTCCAAAAGTTGCCGCTAAAATCATAAAAAATGATTTTAGCAACAGCCCTTTGATAAAAGCTTTGCCAAGTGCTGTGCAAATATATAATGCGTTGGATGTTGAAAGCGAATGCCCTTTAAGTGTAAGTGATGCAAGGCGATTTTTAACCGTCAATTTTAACAACGATATAAAGTGTTTGCCACATGAAGAATATAAAACCAGTAGTGCTGTTGCCTTAGAGCTTTGCGATGTTTTTGCAAAGTATGAAAAAAATCTACCCGATATTTTAAACGGGGTTAACTTAAAGGTTTTTGAGGGTGAATGTGTGTGCATTCTTGGATCTAACGGAGCGGGTAAAAGTACAATGCTCAAAACAGCCGCAGGGCTTCTGAAAAGCTATGCCGGCAAAATTAAAATAGGCGGTAAAAAACTTTCAGATTATAAAGGCAGTTCACTTTATAATTATGTTGCTCTTTTACCACAAAATCCAAGGGAGATTTTTTTGCATCAAACAGTCTTGGAGGATTTGTTGCAAGTTAAAGAGAGTAAAAAATATAATGATGATGAATTTGAAGAACTAAAAACAAAAGTGTGCGAAATGCTGAACATTACTTCCCTGCTTTCTATGCATCCATATGACTTGAGTGGAGGACAAATTCAAAAGGTTGCTCTTGCAAAGCTTTTGTTATTACAGCCCAAGCTTTTGCTTCTTGACGAGCCTGTAAAGGGGCTTGATTCCTGTGCTAAGCAAGAACTTTCAGATATATTTAAAAAGCTTAAGCAAAGCGGTGTAACTATTGTTATTGTTACTCACGATGTGGAATTTGCAGCCATTACAGCAGACAGGTGTGCTATGTTTTGGGGCGGTAAAATAACATCTATTAATGTTCCACACAAGTTCTTTTCAAGCAACAACTTTTACACAACAAGTGCAAACAGACTGTCACGACACATTTTCGACAATGCAATAACCTGCGATGATGTTATTGCCCTGTGCAAACAAAACAGAGGTGGCATGAGATGAATAGTCGTGTAATAAACTATATTATATTCCTTTTGCTTATCCCTGCCTTAATAATTATATGGGCAACTACATTTGATGCACAAAAGCCTGCCTCTGTATGTATTATTGTATGTATTTTTGCGTGTGTTCCTTTTTTTACGAGCTTTGAAAAAAGCAGTACCGCAAACTCATCACGCCAAATTGTTTTGGTTGCTTCTATTACTGCCTTATGCGTTGCAAGCAGAATCGTATTTGCTGCAATCCCTGGATTTAAACCTGTAACTGCCATTGTTGTTGTCGCTGCACTTTATCTTGGTTCCCAGTGTGGATTTATGATTGGTGCACTTACTGCACTTTTATCCAACTTTTACTTTGGTCAGGGTGTTTGGACACCTATGCAAATGCTTGCTTGGGGGATATGTGGTTTTTTTGCAGGTGTTTTTTCAAGCTACCTTTTAAAAAGTAAAATTGTTCTACTTATTTTCGGTGCATTGTCTGGCCTCATATTTTCTTTAATTATGGATGTATGGTCTGTTTTGTGGATTGACAATGGCTTTAATTTAGCAAGGTATTTTGCAATGGTTGCATCATCTACACCATCAATGATTACCTATGTTGTTTCTAATGTAATTTTTATTTTGATTATTGAAAGACCTTTTGGAATAATAATGAAAAGGATAAAGAGTAAGTATGGAATATAACATGCTTACTTTTTGTTGTTTATCGGTAAATGTTGTGATAGAATAATAAAATATACTTTTTAAAATTTTATCGGAGGGATTTCTTGTGAAAACATATAATCTTCCAAAGCTTATCGCCACTGCAAAGGGTGAGCAAAAAGCTGAGTTAGTACTAAAGAACGCACGAGTTGTTGATGTTTTTTGTCATCGTATTCTTGAATGTGATGTTGCTATTTGCGAAGGCGTTATTGCAGGGCTTGGAAAATATGATGGATTTTGTGAAGTGGATCTGCATGGCAATTATGTTATGCCGTCCTTTATTGACGGTCACGCACACATCGAATCCAGTATGCTTACTCCTGCTGAATATGCAAAAGCAGTTGTGCCAAAAGGTGTAACAACTGTGATTGCTGACCCTCATGAAATTGTTAATGTGTGTGGCGAAGATGGACTTAAATTTATGATTGACTCCGCCGAAGATATTCCTATGGACATTCACTTTATGCTACCTTCTTGCGTACCTGCCACTCCTTTTGACAGTTCTGGCTGTGTGCTTAACGGTGATGATACTAAACGGCTGTTTGAGGAATATAACTGCTTTGGCCTTGGTGAAATGATGAACTTTCCTGGAGTTTTGGCTGCAGATGATGATATTGTTAAAAAACTTTCCTGTACAGACATTATGGATGGTCATGCTCCAACGGTTACAGGCAAAGATCTTTGTGCCTATACTGCCTGCGGTATAAAAACTGACCATGAATGCATGACTGCTGAAGAAGTGTTTGAAAAAGTCAGCAGAGGCATGTATATACTTGTTCGTGAAGGTTCAAGTGCAAGGAATCTTGAGGACCTTTTCCCTGCAATTAACGAGCATACTTTGCGTAGACTCTTATTCTGCACGGATGATAAGCATTTGGATGACATTTTAGCACAGGGCACGATATCACACTGTATAAACAAAGCAATTGACTTGGGAATTGACGCAATTGACGCAATAACTATGGCTACTCTTAACAGCTGTGAATGCTATGAGCTTAAAAGACAGGGAGCAATTGCTCCTGGATATAAAGCTGACCTTTTGGTTTGCGGCGATTTATCTGCACGTAATATTTTGCAGGTTTATAAGGCTGGAAAGCTTGTTGCAAAAGATGGCAAAGCAATGTTTGAAGCTCCAAGTGTTGATTCTTCTAAAGTTACAAATACAGTCAATTTAAAACCCATTCTTTTAAGTGACCTTGAACTTAAATTTGACCCTAAATCTACGGTTATTGAAGTTTTCCCTCACACTCTTTACACTGCCGGTATTCACTGTGAAAGTGCAGAAGGACTAAATCTTACCGCTGTTATTGAGAGACATAAATCAACTGGAAACATTGGAAAAGCATTTGTTAAAGGTCTTTCTATAAAAGGCGGTGCAGTTGCTCAAAGCATTGGTCACGACTCACACAATATTTGCGTTGTTGGAGACAATGAATATGACATGCTAAAGGCTGTTGAAGCACTTGGTACACAAGGTGGAATAAGCGTTGTAAAAGACGGAGAGGTTTGTGCCGTATTTAGACTGCCTGTTGGTGGAATTATGACTGATAAGCCTGCTGACATAGCACTTAAAGAATACATTGCTGTATGTGACGCATTAAAAAAAGTTTGCGATAACGATGACAATTCACTATTTATGCTTATGTCATTTATGAGCCTTTTGGTAATTCCTGATGTTAAGCTTTCTGATAAGGGACTGTTTGATGTAAATAAGTGGCAGTTTATTGATTAAATAATTATATATTTTTAAACACATAAGATTTCCCCACTGAACTGAGTTCAGTGGGGACTTTGTTATTTTGAGTCATCAAAAGAACCACTGATAAAATCAGTGGTTCTTTATAATTTATCAATTATTTATTGATGAAATCTCTCTTCTCTGAATCAGGAAGATCAAGAGCAAGTGTTCCGCCTGGATTCATAATGTTATTAGGATCGAAGTACTTCTTAAGTGCCTTATAAACCTTAAGCTGCTCTGTACCGATTTGTGCCTCAAGCCATGGAGCTGTCATTTTACCAATACCATGGTGATGGCTCATTGCTGCGCCATACTTCTGGATATTGTCCATGATGCCTCTCTGATACTCAAGATACTCATCAAGGTCATTCATCTTTGCTTCGAAGATAAAGTAGATGTTTGAGCCCTGCTCATAAAGGTGAGACATATGTGCAAAGCAGATTGTGTCCTCACGGCTGTTACAATATTCCAAAACGTTCTTATAAACATCCATAAAGTTTGACCAGTTTACTGAGCACTCAAGTGTGTCAAGCATAAGACCATAGTCGCCCATATCCTCACGAAGATATGGATCTCTGAAGCGGCCTGTCTCCCATCTTGCTGAAGCATATCCTGAAATGCTCATTGCACCATACTTTCTGCAAGTCTTTTTAACGAACTTCTTAACATTCTTTGCAAAGTTTTCTTCACCGTCTGTGAAACCAAGCAACATAACTCTTTCGCCGTCTTTGTAGCCACGCATCTCAAAGAACTTGTCAATTGGTGTATCTGCTATACCATAAAGACTAAGGCCATATGATGTTTCACCTGGGTCAGAGAAACGGAACAATGATGGATGTCCACACTGGCTCTGCATAATCTCTCTTGCTGCTTCAACAGCACTCTCCCAGTTCTTGAAAAGGAATCCAAAACGCTGACGATTTTCAGGCATAAACTTGAATACTTTAAGTGTAACATGTGTAAGAACACCAAATGCACCCTCTGAACCCATCATAATCTGGTCGATTGATGGACCTGTTGCACATCTTGGATACTTATCTGTTTGAATAATTCCAACAGGTGTTATATATTCCTGGCTGAATACGATATCTTCAATCTTGCCATAGTATGTTGAGTTTTGGCCTGCACCTCGTGTTACAACCCAACCACCAACTGTTGAATACTCAAAACTCTGTGGGAAGTGTCCGCAAGTGTAAACACCCTTTACGCCAAACTTTGCAAGTGTTGTAGGAGCGTTGTTGAGGATTTCCTCAAGAGCTGGTCCCATCATACCTGCTTCAACTGTGATTGTAAGATTTCTCTCATCAAAACTGATAACCTTGTTGAAGTTCTGGCTAAGATCAAGAGTAACACCGTTGCAAACTGGCTCTGCGCCTCTTGTAACTGATGAACCTCTACCATAAACATAAAGAGGAATCTTCTTTTCGTTACAATATGCAACAATCTTTATGATTTCTTCTCTGTTGTTTGGATATAAAACAACATCAGGAAGATTTTCGATAATCTTTTTACGAAGACGCATAAGGTCGATCATTGTCTTACCATATGCAACTCTAAGACGATTGTAACCATCTGTCTTTACATTCTCTTCTCCAACTATTTGAGCAAACTTTGCGAGTGTCTCTTTGCTAAGCTTGCAAGGAACATCAATGTCAACAGGCTCCAAGCCCATTTCCTGCTTTACTTTAAAGTCGTCATCCGTCATGTGGAAAACGTTCTTCATTAACTTATAAAGCTGCTTGCTAGGTGCCTTGTACTCTGTTTGGCTACCCCACTTGAGAATTGAACGATATGAATCTTTTGGTGCTTCCTGATGGTACCAATCAGGCATAAACTCTGTTTTCTTTGCCATATTAAATACATCTCCTTTAAGATATTTATCTTTAGTCTTAGTCTTCGAACCTGGTTTTATTTACTTTTAAAGTCATGTCAGATGTTGCAACTATATCTGTTCCAAATAAATCTGCCAAAACAACATCGCCGACTTTTAACCTTTTCTTAACAGTCACTGCATTGATTTTTTTCATTGCTTCAAAAATCTTACCTTTTGGAAGCTCGCCAACTGTCTTTACAGAAAGCAGTGGAAAATCTTCAAATTTTGTTGCAACTGTTGTTGTTATGCTTCTGGTTGGGTTTGTAAGCTCGTTCTTTGCAAACTCAATGCCCCTTTTGCAGATTGCGTCAAAAACCTCGATTTTATCGCCATCCTGCTCAACTTTCATCAAACAGCCATTGGGGCAGACAATACATGTCATTTCTTTTGTCATTTTGAATCCCCCATTCTAAGCGTTGCACTTGTAACCTTCTTCTTTGGAGTTACCTTTATAGCTTCCATCTCCGATGGTAACAAACGCTTATACTTCTTGTCAAACACCTTATCATCATCGAATGAAAGAGCTACTCTGCGATCTCTGCAATCTGTCCTTGAACGGAAGTACAGATTAAGTTCTCCACCCTTCGTTGCATCATAATACTGTGGTACAACATAAAGGAATTCCTTATTGTCATACTCTATTTTTACAGTGTCTCTCTGTGCTGGCTTATAGTTTGCTGCAAACGCACCTGCAAGATCTCCACTCTCTGAAACATAGTCAACCAAATCGTTAACATGCAATGCGTTTCCACATGAGAATACACCTGGAACACTTGTCATAAAGCATTGGTCAACAACTGCTCCCTTTGTTGCAAAGTCGAGCTCAATACCAAGCTTTTGTGCAACTTCGTTCTCGGGCAAAAGTCCAACAGATAAAATAAGTGCATCACAAGGAATTATTCTCTTTGTGCTTTCTATTGGATTAAAGTTTTTATCAATCTTTGCAACCTCGATTGCCTCTACTCGCTTTTCTCCGATGACTCTTGTAACGGTTGTTGACAAGTGAAGAGGAATGTCAAAGTCGTTAAGGCACTGTGCAACATTTCTTGCAAGACCTGCAGGAGTATCTTTAATCTCATAAACTCCTTCTACCTCTGCTCCCTCAAGAGTGAGACGACGAGCCATAATCATTCCGATATCACCGCTGCCAAGAATTACGCAACGCTTTGTTGGCATATAACCCATAATATTTACGAAGTACTGTGCTGTACCTGCCGAGTAAATACCTGCTGGTCTTTCACCATGAATAAATACCTGTCTTGATGTCTTCTCTCTGCATCCACAAGCAAGAACAAGTGTATCTGATTTAACTTTAATCATTCCATCGGCACTCTGAACTTCAAGCTCAAATCCACCGTCGCTAAGCCTTTTTACATCTGTTACGAAAGATGATGTTATATAATCTACCTTACTTTCAAGCATCTGCTGAATATATCTCTCTGAATATTCAGGACCTGTCAATCTTTGACCAAAACGGAGAAGTCCAAAACCGTCATGTATACACTGCTTAAGAATTCCTCCAAGCTTTGCTTCACGCTCAATAAGAAGAACCTGTGCGCCTTCACTCGCTGCTGATACAGCTGCTGCAAGGCCTGCTGGACCACCGCCCAATACGCATACTCTGTAACGCTGTTTCATTATTTTGACGCACCTCCTTTTGGAGTTTTTTCAAATAAGAGATTTGAATCTCCGCCACTCTTTGTAATTTGCTCAGGTGTTAATCCCGTTTGCTCACAAATTATATTTGTTACAAGAGGTGCACAGAAACCACCCTGACATCTTCCCATTCCCGGTCTTACTCTACGCTTTAATGCGTCAACTGAAGTTGCAGGAAGTGGAGAATTTATTGCATCTATAATTTCGCCTCTGCTTATTTCTTCACAACGGCATACGATTACGCCGTAGTCAGGATTTTCCTTGATTAACTTTTGCTTCTCTTCAAAGCTCAGTCTGTCAAGATGCGGTACTCTACGTCTGCATGGATTAAACTTATCATTCGGAACAACCTGCATACACTCTGAAAGGGCATTCACTGTAATCTTGCTGATTTCCTCTGCAATTGCAGGAGCTGACGCAAGACCAGGTGACTGAATACCTGCAGCGTGTATGAGGTTTTTAACGTATTCCGAACGTTCAATTACAAACTCTTCTTCGTACGTACATGCACGAACGCCCGCAAAGTATGTAATTGCGTCAGACGGTTGAAATGTCTTGATAAGATTCAAGTGTTTATCTAAAACCGCCTGTATATTTTCTCTGTGCGTAGAGAAATCCTCCCTGAGCGGTTGCTCATAGGCATCAGGACCAACAAGAACATTGTTGTCAATTGTTCTCATTACTCCGCCGCCTTTACTGGTTGAGTTAATCATATTTGGGTTAACAAGACCCATTGAACGAGTTACATCTGGACCCTTTTTCTTGTCCAAAATTACTATTTCACCTTTTCTTGGGTGAATAGAGAAGAATTTATCATCAGCCATTGATGCAACATAATCCGAGAAAACACCAGCAGCATTAATAACAGTCTTTGGATATACTGTTCCTCTGTTTGTTTGAACGCCTACAATCTTACCGTTTTCCTTTATCATTGATGTAACAATAGTATCAAGGCTGATTTGTACACCATTCTCAACTGCGTTTTCTGCCAAAGCAACTGTGAGCTTATATGGTGAAAGAACGCCAGATGATGGGAAAGAATATGCAGCAACTGCCTCATCTGTAATATTAGGCTCTAACTTTTCAAGCTTTTGTCTATTTACATACTCCATTTCGATGCCATAGTGCTTTGATCTATACTTAAACAAAGCTCCTGCTCCGTATGCAATTGCCTTGTTTGAGAACAAAATAAAGTTGCCATATCTCTCAAAAGGAATATCCAGCTCCTTGCAAAGCTTTGTATACATTGCATTACCTTTTACATTCATCTTTCCACGAAGTGTATTCGCATGTGATGCAATACCAGGATGTATCATTCCGTCGTTTCTTGATGATGCGTGCATTGCAACATCGCTCTCTTTTTCAAGCAGGAGAATATCCAAATTGTATCTGGACAGTTCGCGAGCTATTGAGCATCCAATAACGCCTCCACCGATGATTACAACATCAGGCTTACGATTATTAATTGCTCCGTCAACAACTTTTGGAGCTCTTATATCAGGCTGTGTAAAGCCTTTAAGCTTAATTTCGTTAACAACGCCTTTGTAGCCAAATTTTGTAGCTACTTTACCAGCTGCAACGATATCCTTCCAGTTGTTCATCTCGCCTTCAAGCTTGATTGAATTGTGCCACTGTGTACATTCGATACCAGGATAACCTTTTTTCATCAGGGTAGTATGTAACTTTTCTACTTTTGTAGGCACAACAAATCACCTCTTTTTCCATGTTTTTTATTGTATTTCAAAAATTTAAATTGTTTTTCTAAATTTTTTTAAAAATTTTATTGTTCGGTTGTCCGTACATCTTGACTTTATTGTACCAATTATATATACTTTTGTCAATGAAAATATTATTTGCACTTTTTGTGCATAACTGACAATGGAGATGTTTCCATGATAAATAAAAACAGTTCAGTCCCACTTTATGTCCTCGTGAAAGAGTATATAATAAAACTGATTCTTTCCGGAGAATATCCCGCTAATTCACAGCTACCTACTGAATATGAGCTGATGAAAACATTGGGAGTAGGAAGAGCTACAGTGCGTACCGCTCTTGCTCAGCTTGAAAACGAGGGAACAATAATTAAAAAGCACGGAGTCGGTACTTTTGTAGCCGAAAGAGGTAGAGCTTTTGGATTCGAGCCATTCATTTCTCTTACCTTTATGCTTGATAAAATCGGTGTTAAAAGCACTAATAGTTTGGTTGAGCTAAATAAAATGACAGTTTCTGATGGTATGCTTGCTAAAGGGTGGAAACCTGGAAAGGAAGTCTATCATGTAAAAAGACTTAGATATGCTGAAAGCTATACGATAGCTATTGAGAATTTTTACCTTACTGAAGAACTTTACAAAAGAGTTGAAGGATCTGATATGTCAGTTTCTATTGCTCATGCTCTTCTTTCACAGGTTGAATGGCCTGTTGAGAAGATTGATAATCAAATTATTGTAAGACCGCCTAATGAAGAGGAAACAAAAACGCTTCTTTTAAGAGATGATTCAAAAATTGTTGAACTTACGCGATGGATGTATTTTGAAGGATTTGATTGTCCTCAAAACTTCGTTAAGTTTGTTATTCCTTTGAATATTCTTGAATATCCGTTTTTGAAATAATCTTGTTTTTGAGGCGACTTTTATAAGTCGCCTTAATTTTATTAATTAGATAATTGAGAGGAAAAAAATCATGAAAACTAATGCTACTTTAAAAAACATCGTACTAACTTCACTGTTTGCTGCTATAATTGCTGTAACCACAGCATATATTTTGCACATACCTGTTGGCACAAACGGCGGATACATTCATGTTGGCGATTGTTTTATTTATTTGGCAGCTTGCTTCTTGCCATTGCCATACGCCATGCTTGCAGGTGCTATTGGTGGAGGACTTGCTGACCTTTTAACAGCACCAATGTGGATTTTGCCAACCGTCATTATAAAGGCACTTCTCACTATCCCCTTTACATCAAAAACTGAAAAGATTTTGACTACAAGAAATGTTATTGCATTGTTTATTGGTGCCGCAATAACTTGTGGTGGATATTATATTGCCGAGTCCATTATGTTTGGCAACTGGAAAGCTCCGCTTGCTTCCATGGGATTTAGCCTTATTCAAGCATCCGGAAGTGGTATTTTGTTTGTTATAGTTAGTGCTGCTCTTGATAAAGTTAAAATGAAAAACAAACTGCTTAATATGCACTAATAAATTTAAAAGAGGTGTTCTATGAATACTGAATTCAAAAAACTTGGTTTTGGATTAATGCGTCTACCTGTTTTGCCAAATGGTGAGATTGACATTGAGCAAGTTGAAAAAATGGCCGACAAGTTCCTTGAAAGCGGATTCAACTACTTCGACACAGCTTTTGGATATATGGACGGCAAGTCTGAAGGAGTCTTTAAACAAACTGTTGTTGACAGATACCCACGAGACACATTTGTTGTCGCTGATAAAATGCCAATGTGGGAAGTAAAATCTGAAGAAGACCTCGATAGAATTTTCAACACACAACTTGACCGAACTGGTGCAGGACATTTTGACTTTTACCTTCTACATTCTTTATATGAAGATACCTTTAAAAATGCTGAAAAATTCGGTGCATGGGAATTCTTAAAGCAAAAGAAAGCACAAGGTAAAATAAAACATCTTGGATTTTCTTTTCATGACAGTGCTAAATGTTTAGAAACAATTTTGCAAAGATATTACGACTGTGACTTTGTACAATTGCAGATAAACTATGCAGACTGGGACAGTGAAACAATTCAGTCAAGACTGTGCCTTGAACCTGCACGCAAGCACAATAAACCTATAATAGTTATGGAGCCTGTTAAGGGCGGTTCACTTTCTACTCTACCACAAAACGCTCGTAAGCTTTTGATAAATGCTGAACCAGAATGGCCTGTTGCATCTTGGGCAATTAGATTTGCTGCTGCACAAGATGGCGTTGTTATGGTTTTAAGTGGCATGTCTGACTTAATCCAGTTGGAAGATAATATTAATATTGCTAAAGACTTTAAGCCACTTAATAAAGAGCAGATGAATGTCATTAATCAAGTTGTTAAGATTTTAAACTCTATTCCTACAGTTCAATGCACAGGGTGTAGATATTGTGTAAGCAACTGCCCAAGTAAAATACCAATTCCTGATATAATTAATTTGCTTAATATCTATAACACTTATTGCAACCTTAGTGGCCCTAAAAAGAGTTATGGCTGGGTTGTAGAGAATGCTGGCAAATCAAGTGACTGTATTGCTTGCAGGAAGTGTGAAGAGCTTTGCCCCCAGCACCTCAAAATTGTTGATGCAATGAGTAACGCTGCTAAACTATTCGAAGATTAAACTAAATAATTAATATAAAAAAACAGCACCGCATTAGCGGCGCTGTTTTTTTATATTAGTCGTCCGCACTCATTTCAAAAGGATTTCTCGGAATCTTTCTTTCTGGTTGCGGATTTTGTACTGGTGTCGATTGATGTGTAGTTTGCTGTGATTGTGGTCTTGCTGGTGTGTAAGGCAACCCCAAATCTCCCATATCTAACGGAGCCTGATTACTACTCTTCTGTGGTACTGGAGCTGGAGCAACAGGTGCCGGAGCAGGTCTTTGTGCTGCCGTAGGAGTTGTTGCCGATGCTTGTGGTGTTACTGAAGGCTGAGGATTATAAGCAGGCTTTTGTGTTACTGTTGGAGGTGTTGCCTGTGCCTGTGTTGGTACTGTAGGCTGAGGAACGTATGCAGGTCTTTGTGTTGCTGTTGTAGGTGTTGCCTGTACCTGTGTTGGCATTGGAGGCTGAGGAACATATGCAGGTCTTTCTTGATCCTTATTAATTCCTATAGCCCATGGCTTCTCATACTCATATTCTACATCGTCAATATCAACTGTAGCCGAACTGCCTGGAAAACTAATTCCTCTAAAATAAGATTTATTTCCACTGCCATTCAATGGATATTCATTCTCGTTATAATTTCCTTCTGCTTCTTTTTCTAGAAAGCCCCTGTCGTCATCATAATAGTCATCATCAGGACCATCATAATTATTTTTGTTTTTTTTTACAAAGATAAGATAGCTTACTCCAAAACCAACCAACATAAATAAAACGCAAAGAACAATTGTAAGCCAAATTGGTGTTCCACTTGATTTTACATTGTCTGATATAGCTGAATCTGTAGAATCACTTTCATAAATACCATTTGCTGGAGCACGCATTGCAGTAAGTGTATATGTTTCTTTTGAACCATCTTCAGAAGTGCAGATAATTTTTATTTCATTAGCTTTGCCTGCAACAAGGTTCGCACCGCCCTCAACCTTTACAGTTGATTTAGCATCTGCAGGTGTTCCTGAAAGTATTATATTTTTTGTTTCGTATGGA
>Ga0074193_1002688_pt1 | contig 15303 bp, 16 predicted proteins | sample EPASupsiteHSE605_FD_64523 | JGI IMG/M metagenome (GOLD analysis project Ga0074193, IMG submission 64523) | Bioremediated contaminated groundwater from EPA Superfund site, New Mexico - Sample HSE6-05 | ecosystem: Environmental > Aquatic > Deep subsurface > Groundwater > Contaminated ... | reverse complement strand
CTGTGTGGGTCGAACTCTGCTTCTCTAACCCATTAAGCTGCCCCCTACCCCAAGCTCGGTCTGCCAGTTCTTCCGGCAGTTCAAAGCCCACCAAGCCCAGACCCTCGGTCCGGGTAGTCAGCAGCAGAGGTATTACTCCGCTGCCAGTACCTAAATCTGCTACCCGAATCTGCGGTTTAATGGTGACAAAAAAAGCCAACAGTACCGCGTCCATAGTAAAGCAGTAACCCTGCCGGCTCTGAATCAGTTTGAGTCCATTTCTTAATAATTCAACTAAATACTCCCCTGTATTTAATCTAGGATTAAAATCATTCATAACTGCTGATTATATTCTCCTAATCGTCGCTGCTGGTTCTTAAAAATCCCAAGCAAAAAAGACAGTCCTCTGTTCTCCACTGACCAAAATTGTATGGACAAATATGAAAACCTTCCTGGTACAAATTCCGCAAATTCTGATGTCCTTCCTCTAGATATGTTTTTCCATGTCCTTCCTGACCTAATTGTTCTAAACGCGAAGAACAGGAACAGAGTTCCCGACGGAGATTTAGATTCTCTTCCTCCAAATACCGAACCCAATCTTTCACTGCTTTTAAATTATCCCTCAGATCGGCTATCTTGTCCTCAATCTCCGAGATCACTCGGGTTATGCGCAACACTTTGACCCCCTGTCGGATGAGAGTTTACATTTCTGGATCTTACCGTCATTGTCCTAACTGTATTAGCCTGCTCTAAGCGAGAACCGGTGCCGGCTTCCGGACCCTTCTGATTATCCGATCTTAACCGCTGATCTTCTCGACGATTAAGCATAGGTTTTCTGGTTGGCAGATTACCAGTTCCTTGATTTCTAGACAGACCATTTTTCTGGAATTGCCTATCATCTAACTGATCTATAGAGGTCAGCTTAACGCCATCCCGGACCCGTTTTTGCGGCGGCCTTGGATTATCCTTGCTCCTGCGGCTACTACTTTCTTTAGAAGCTTCATTTCCCTTCGGATATCCATTTTGCTTTGAGGATTCGTTTACCCTAGAATTTTCTATTTTTTTGGGCCCATTTTCCCCATATCGATTCGAATTCCGTTGTTGACTATTATTTTTCGGTTTTTCTGCAATCTTTAGAGATTGGTTATCCCCGATTTGTTCATCACTGGATAGTTGAAGCCGGTCATCCTCAATAAAAGAGTTTTCAACCTTTTTTTCACCCGGATTATCTTTCGATTTACTATTATCATTAATTTGGACGTTATTACTAACTGCAGACTCATCCACGGTTAAATTATCTGCCGATTCTGAACCGGTACTATTAGGATAATCCCCATTCTGCATAGGACAGGAACATTTACCACAGTTAGCTTCCTTAGCTGAGCGTTCGCATTGCATTGTTTTCATATTTTCATAGGCTTCATTTTCATACTTGAGGCAACACATAAGTCGCCCACAAATACCAGAAATCTTAGTTGGATTCAAGGATAGGTTCTGATCCTTAGCCATGCGAATGGATACTGGCTCAAAGTCTCCCAGGAATGCATGACAACACAAAACCCGACCACAACCCCCGATTCCACCTACCATCTTGGCTTCGTCCCTTACCCCAATTTGTCTCAACTCAATACGGGTACGGAAGATAGCCGCCAAATTTTTAACTAGCTCACGGAAGTCCACCCGGCCCTCAGCGGTAAAATAAAATATTATCTTACTATTATCAAAGGTATATTCTACATCTATTAGCTTCATGGGAAGTTCATGTTCCCGAATTTTTTCCGTACAAATAGAAAATGCCTCTTTTTGTTTAATTTGGTTTTCCTCAACTCGCCTGATATCCTCTTCCGTGCCGATTCTAATAACTGTTTTAAGAGGCAAAACTAGATTGTCTTCGGAAACTTCACGAGGGGCAATTACCACCTCACCAAACTCTAAACCCCGAGCAGTTTCAACAACCGCCTTATCTTCAAACTTCAGGTCTAACCCGCCGGGATCAAAATAATATATCTTACCAGCTCGCCTAAAGCGAACCCCTACTACTATCGGCACTAATAATCCCCCTCTATCTTGTTTTATCTAACTAATCCTGGGCATTCGCTTAGTTGTAATAATAAAACTTCCAACAATAATTGTACATTCGCATGCTGTTCCATTTTCCGTCGGGAATCCTGAATTATTCTTAAAAATTTTACAGCTGGATTCCAGATCTTAGCTTGTTCTTTAATTAATTCTAAACAATCCTGGTTTATGAGGAGTTTTATATCCCCAGTTTTTTGCCAAACCATCAGGTCACGAAACCATAAACCTAAAACTTGTAGTAAAACCCTGATTCGATCTGGTACAGCCCAGCCATCCGTAAGTAGCAATACCTGCGATGGACTTTTTGCGCTGATCCGTAATAACAGCTCTAAAACCTCCCCGCGGGCTGAATTATGCTGATTTTTTAATAGTTCCTGAGCCATGTTTAGACTGCCCTCGGCTATCTGGGCAATCTGCTTTGCTATTTGCGTTTCCGCCAGGAACCGTTGCACCAAGATATCCCTGATATTATTAACCGTCAGCGGTTGAAATCGAACCTGCTGACAGCGGGATAAGATAGTTTCTAATAATCCAAAGGTAGATGGAGCGGTTAAGATAAAAATAGTCTGTTCTGGAGGCTCCTCTAAAATCTTCAGCAGATTATTGGCGGCCTCTGAATTCATACTATCCGCCCCATTAAGCATAAATACTTTCCAACGACTCTCCACGGGCCTATACTGAGCTTGTCGAGCAATCTCTTGTATTTGCTTAATCCGGATATTCGCTCCGCTACGAGATACTTCATACACATCCGGATGTTTACCGGCTGTTATCAAGCTGCATGAACGACATTGGCCGCAGAATTCCCCGTTAACCCCCAAAGTACAGTTTAAGGCCTGAGCAAAAATCCTAGCCGTGGAATGCTTACCTACTCCCTCCGGTCCGAAAAACAGATAGGCATGTCCTACCCTATTGCGCCTTAAAGCATTTTGTAACTGACGGATTGCTATCGGCTGCCCAACTATTTCCCCCCAGGACATACTTATCCTCCATCCACAATATAATGAATTTCTTCAGATTATCTATTTTTACAATAGTTTAACTAGATATCTATTAATTCTCTGATCTCTATCTTTCTATTTTACCCTTTTATTTTTAGAAAAACTTGTTCAGAAAATAATCCCGCTAGAGTTCTACTAGACATTTAATTCGCAATGCCCGTCATCTGTCAATATATTAGCATAGGAGGCTGGAGATCCTACTTATCGGACTAGTGCTTCCCTTACTAGACTCCAAGCCTCGGCTTCTACTTCTAGCCGAGATTTCCCCGCATTTATGACTTTAATCCTCTTGGGTTCTTCTTTGGCTAACTTTAGATAAGTTTCTCGAACCCGCTGATAAAATGCATCTGACTCTGCCTCCAACCGATCCACAACCAATTTACGGTCATTGTATTTCTCCCATCGCCGCTTTCTTCCTAAAATTGGTTCCACATCCAACAGCAGGGTCAGATCTGGAACTAATTCTTGAGCCGCTAAACGGTTAAGGGTACGCAGCCAGTCCTGATCGATCCCGCGGCCCCCACCCTGATAAGCCAAGGTAGAATCTGTATAGCGATCACAAATAACTACCATCCCGTCTTTCAGGCATGACTCCAAAACCTGTACTATCAATTGAATCCGAGCTGCGGCGTATAACATAGCCTCGGTCCGAGGAACCATTTCCTGATTTAAGGGATCCAACAAAAGTTCCCGAATCTTTTCAGATACGCTAGTCCCTCCCGGTTCTCTAACCATCTGTACCCGATAACCGGCCTTAATCAATTTATGTTCTAACTGTACAGCGATAGTTGATTTACCGGCACCGTCTACTCCTTCTATACTAATCAAGGTGCCTTGACGCTCTTTTTTCTCTTGAGGTAATATTGAATCCAAACCTTTTTCCATCCCTTCGACCTTATCCCCTAACTCCTGATGGTCCATAGGACAATTTAATCCTATTCAATCAATCTCTAGAACTTGAATACTAGCTAAAGTCTTATCGAGGCATCCCTGCCAGGCAGTTCCGCCGGCTGATAATTCCTTAATGATTTCTATTATAGGTCGGCTTATTCTCTCACCAGGAGTCAGCAAGGGTACTCCGGGCGGAAATGGACAAACCATCTCTGCAGCTATCTCTCCCTCTGCCTCCTCGAGAATCGTCGCTCTAGTCTGCTGACAGAAAAAGGCCTCTCTAGGAGTCACAGCTACCTCTGGGGGATGTTTCCAGATCCCCATCCTGGATATACTACTTAGCTTATTTATTTTAATATTGTCTTTTCCAAAATAACAACTGGCCAGCTCTCGCAAAGCCTTGATCAGGTCATCAATAGCCTCCGGGCTATCTCCAATAGTAATCATTACTAAAATGTTATAATAATCCGCCATTTCGATCTGAATACGATATTTATTCCCCAAAATATCCTGTGCTTCATAACCAGTTAAACCGAGACCCCGGACACTAATAACCAACTTGGTAGGATCCCATTCTCCAACCGATGGATCCCCCCGGACCTCATCTCCTAGGCAACTCAAACCTTTTATCCGATTAATAGCTTCCCGGGCTTTCTCAGCCAATTCCAGGGTGTGTTCCAGTCGAGTTGCGCCTTCTTCCTCCACCTGCCAGCGTGCTGCATCCAGCGAAGCCATTAACACATAGGAGGGGCTGGTAGATTGAAGAATATCCAAACTTCTGCGCAGTCGTTCCCGGTCTAGACGGGTTCCCTGCCGATGTAACAAAGCGGTCTGAGTTAAAGAAGAGAGTATTTTATGCAGACTCTGCGTGGTAGCATCCACCCCGGCTTCCAGAGCGGAAATTGGCAGTTGCTTATGAAACCGAAAATGCGGACCGTGGGCTTCATCTGCAATACAGATTAATTCCCTTGATTTTGACTCCTTTAGCAAAACTGGGAGATTACTGGTTATACCATAATAATTCGGATGGATTACCATTAAACTTTGGGCTTTAGGGTATTTTAAAACCGCTTTTCTTAAATCACAATCCCTAGTTCCCAAGGGTATTTGAAAATCTGGTTCAATATGAACCGGTAGATATCTTGGCCAGGCACCGGAAAGGATCAAACCGCTAACTACTGAACGGTGAGCCTGTCGCGGTATAAATATTTCGTCCCCAACCCCCGCTACAGCCAGGACCATGGCTTGAATACCTACAGTTGACCCATTTATCAAAAAAAAACTGTCCTCTGCGCCAAAACAACGGGCCGCTGCTTGCTGGGCTTCAAAGATAACTCCACTTGGATTGTGTAAATCATCAAGACCCGGTAGTTCCGTCAGATCCCAAGCAAATACCGATGATCCCAAGATTTCTCTAAACCACTCCGGTTCCCCAGCCCCCTGTTTATGACCGGGCATATGAAAGGGCCGATATTGGCATTTCTGATATTCCAGCAACGCCTGGACAAGGGGTATTTTTCCAGGCCTCACGTAAGCACCCCTTTTTTGGTGCAATTGTACCATAAAATTGAAGAAAGGACTAGCTAGGCCGTCCTTTCTTTCCCACCGCTTATCTTATGCCGCTGTTTATGGGCAAACAGATGCTATAATTTATTGCGTTTCCGATCACTTATAACCAGTCTACTTACAGACGTGGATTCGCTGACTGGGGGCCACCATAATTCTTTTAACCCTTCTTTCATCAAAATGTAGAAGGGATCCTCAATAGAAGCATTTAAAATCCGTTCTTGACATTCACTACATAAAAAACGTTTCCGCAACTGTACACCCCCAATAATTCCCGTTTCAGGGGTCACACCACAAATTAGACACCGAGGGAAAAGATTATTTTCTTGGTTTAAACCAGCCATGCTACCACCATCCCTTGACTTTCGAATGTCTTATTATTATAGTATGCCCTAAAATCTAAATGGCTCTACCCGGAAACAAGATAATTACTGGAATTTATTCTGTTAAAGCCTGTCCTTTAAACTTATCCGATTAAACATAAGATCCAACAGACTGTAGAAATTTAACTTCTTTTTAAAGACCTGCCTATAGCCTCTTGGATCTTATCCTTCTTATTCGGTTGCATTATTGCTGCTTCGAAAGCACCTGCTTGCATTTGTGGTTGCTTTCTCAAGTAAATGACCAAGGCCTTTCCTTGTCTCGGAAAGGCCTTGGTGTATAATTCTCTGAATTTCTTTGTAGATAATCCCCTGCTTCTCTTGAATCCTGAACCGCTTAGATATTATTTTTCTGCTGCTTATTTCCATCATCACTTCGCCTTTTTCTTCTCAATCAAAATTGCACAATCCGGGCAAACCTGTTGGCAAATTCCGCAAGCAATACAGTTCTGAGGATCATCTGGAATAACCGCTGGGGTTCCAAAACTGCCTAATTGTTCCGCCCAGATCAAACATTTTTTAGGACACTTTTCTTTGCAAAGGCCACACCCTTTGCATAAGGCTGAAAATAGATGAAATGCCCCTCGCGGCACCTCAACACTTAGCACTTTTCCCGCTGAAGTCACCTTTGTCAACTCTCCTTCCAGTTCATTTCGAAGCTCTAGCTAGAAAGGAAAATCTGAATTTTCCCTAAAACATAACCAATTTTTATTTTAATTTCACCATTTCCTGACCGATTTCTAGAGCCTTAAAATTCAAGTCCCGCAAAGCCGGGTCTTTCTTGAATTTGGCACCCAATTTATACTCTAAGGCTTCCTTCGCCTGTTCTATGTGTACTACCCCGGTAGCACCAAGAACTGCGCCCATAATAATAATATTAAAGACCCGAGGATGCAATTCCTCTCGAGAACGTTTTATCGCGGGAATGGACATGATCCGAGCTGCATTCTTAGGCAAGTCTGCTTCTGCATCGACAATCGAACTATCGTAAACAAATGTTGTCTCTGGCCCCACGAACTGCCTGGTCCGACGAATAGCCCGGCCGCTAAGTGCGATGACGATATCTCCGGTCTTAAACTTAGGTGACCCGATCCGGACATCTCCTATTTGAACAAAGGCAATAGAGACACCACCCCGCTGTTCCAATCCAAAATTGGGACAGTAGACAGTTTCCTTTCCCTCATTAAAAGCTGCTTCAGTAATGATCTCTGCGATAGATTGAACCCCTTGACCGCCCTCACCAGCCAGGGCAATCCTAATTACCCTACCCGCCACTTCTATTCCTCCTTCTTATTGGGAACTCTCAGTTCACCGACTGGAAAATACCCAGTCATATCCCCCTCCAAAAATGCCCAGGTATCTTTGGCATTAGTACGCCAATTAGTCGGGCAAAGTGCCAGTGCCTCAACGAAGGAGAACCCCCGGCCAGCCATTTGATTTTCGAGAGCCTTCTTAATAAATCCCTTGAGTTGTCGGAAATTAGCTACCGTACCCCTGGCCACATAGGCCCCTTCAGGAGCAATGGCCGCAATCATCTCCGGGCCTTTAGTCGGAAAACCAGTTTCATCGGTATTTCGTCCAAATGGAGTGGTTTCAGTCTTTTGGCCTGGCAACGTAGTCGGAGCCATTTGACCACCGGTCATACCATAATTGGTATTATTAACTAAAATTACCGTAATCTTCTCGTTGCGGATCGCGGCATTTACCGTATGTTGAGAACCGATTGCATAACCGCCGCCATCGCCCATGTAAGCAACGGCCACTAAATCGGGGTTGGCTCGTTTAAGTCCCATCATCACCGGCGTGGTGCGACCATGATGAGTTTGGGTAGAATCAATATCGAAAAAATCCCAGGATAACAAAGAACAGCCAATATCACAACCAAAGACCGTCTTACTTTGGATACCCAGTTCATCGATTGCTTCTCCCAGCGCCTTTAGTACCATTCCGTGTCCACAACCGGGACAAAAGAGATGCGGTTTATTTGATTTCTTCCAGCATTTAGGCATCTGGGGTTGTATCATTGGTTCTATGGCTGACACTAATCAGCCCTCCTCTCCAAAATGTAAGGTTGAACCACCGTTATCGTATATTCGTTTAATTTCTAACCTTGCAAAAGTAATGATCTATCTCAGAAAATTAAGTGCAGCCTAATTGTTGAGGTAGCGTTTGACCCTTTGAGCCAGTAAGTACGTCAAATTCGGAAAAATTATTTACTAATTTCCATGTATCTAGCAAAGATCTCATCGGCAATAATCCCCATTGCTGGTCTCGAAAGTGCATGTACTTCCAAAGGAATCCCGAATAAATGTTCTTTAACCACTTTTTGTAATTGATTAATCGCTGATTCTACCACTAGAACCTTTTTACAACCCGCGGCAACTTTTCTAATTGCTTCCTCGGGGAAAGGTCGTAATGTAATCGGTCGGAAATAGCCCGCTTTAATCCCCCTAGCCCGCAGACACTTTACCGCATCTAAACCGGCCCGAGATACTACTCCATGCGAGACAATGATTATTTCAGCATCCTCACAAAATTGCTCCTGGTACTCTACCACTTCCGGAGTCATCTTCTGATAGTCAGACTCCATTTTTTCCAGGACGTCATACAATTCCTCTTCCATACTGTAAATGTTACACAAGTTTACGCACTCTCGGTCCACCCCAATCTCACCGGGAAATCCTACAAACTTTTGGGCTGGAACCATCTCGATCCCGCGGGCCGCTGGATCATACATCACCATGGGTTCCCGCATCTTGGCCTGATAGCCATCCCCTAGTACAAAAGTAGGAAAACGGTACTTCCAAGCAACATTGAAAGCCTTGATGACGTAATCATAAATTTCCTGATGGGTAGCAGTGGAATACACAATCCGATGACCTTCCCCGTTGCCACCAAAAGTAGTCAGATTCATTTCCTGCTGAGAATAGATTACGGTCCCCGAAGAGGGACCCCCACGCTGCTGGATTATGGCTACCATCGGCAAACGCATTCCTTCCGCCATTCCAAAAGGCTCCTGCATCAGCACATTGCCGGGACCGGCCGTCGCTGTAAAAGCTTTTAATCCAGCCTGAATCGCCCCACAAGTGGCAAACCCGGTCGATATCTCATCTTCCGTCTGCAGAAATTTTAGATCATGCTTAGGCGCAAAACGCGTCCAGTAGTGCATAATTTCATTTTGTGGAGTAATGGGATAACCAAACATAATGTCTGCACCGGCTACTAAAGCTGCCCATGCCGCAACTTCATTGCCGGTTATAAAGACCCTTTTTTCTCCTTCAATAATGCTAGCCAAAAAATTGACACCTCCAATCTAATTACCAAAAGCTATCCACCATGAATCGTTTTCTAAGGGTTCGAACCGGATTGCCCATACTGTCCACCGATCCGATTAATTCTCGCCACTTCTCTTCTATTACCGTTGCTTCAACCGGAATTCTTAATTCCCGGGCTGCTCCGGTGACAATGCGGATCCCTTCTTGGATTATTTCCAAGTCGGTATCATTGCCTAGATGAGAATTGTTAATTATGGCGTGTACTTTACCCATTCCCCGAATATACTCCACAATATCCTCAACCGTGCTGGTAAGCGGTCGGGCTATATTTACTACCGCTAACACTCGAAGATCCTGGCTCGTCTGGGATCCATCCAGTAAATTAAGAGTTCTGGGTCCATCGATCCCGTAACCGACATCTAAAATGATATCCCCTGGTCTTCGTAACACCAAGGGAATATGGGGGTGCAAAACCATCCCCGCTTCACCAAGGCCGATCAACTGCTTCGTTTCCCAGGCAATAACATCAATCCCCTTTTCAGTAAGGGGACCCTTCAACGGCCGCAAGGTGTAGCAGGGCTCCACCGTATCCAAATCAACCAGCGTCACTTTTCGGCCTTTTTCGACTAAGTCTAGTGCCCGGTTGACGGCATTTTCGCTTTTTCCGCTGGCGTATTCACCTACATAGGCTTCAACCACCCGATTACCTGGAAGCTTTTCCCATATCTTACTTTGTTCTACAGATATCACCCTTAGTTCCTCACTCTACCTATTTCTCTGACTGCGCTTCCTAATAGTATACTTAAGCCATCCGGTTTCGTCAAGCTAGAGGTCATTAGAGGCGAAAAACAGGCATGATTTAGAAAGTTCTAAAAATAAAAAGCGTCTTCGGGAATAACCCATCTGACGCTTACACAATCATTACCAGACCAAATTATGGTTTAATTACCAAATATAACTTAAAATCGCTAACAAGATTACCCCTGGCAAACCTAGAAAACCTGAAACCAAAACGGTTACCAGATTTATGGGCAGACTGAAGGAAAATGGAGATCCCAAAAAATTAATTAACAATAACAGGAATAATCCTATTGCCGAATTAATCAGCAACTTAAAGACCAAGCGCAGAGGTGCAAAAATCACCCGGCCCAATAATACAATTAAAAACAAAGCAAATATTGAAGCTATAGCAATATCAAGATACGGAATCATATGCATCTACCTCCCGGAGTTGTTCGGGATCAAATGCAATCACCTTATTGAGACGCGCCTTCTTTAACAAGTATTGGTACCGGCTCTCGGTTGCACCTAAGTTTCGAATCGAATAATCTATTAAATCTTCATCTACTGTAAAATTAAAAAGGCGGTAAGCCTGAATCCAGTCCCGATGCGCTCCCCAAATAAGGCTCAAGGTTTCTTCCCGATCAGCAATTTGACTATCTAGATCTAAGTCCCTATCTAGATCTTCTTTTTTATTTAATAGAAAAAAGGTACTTACTACCCGTTTTACCCTCCGCATCCAGTCAATGTCCTTCACCAGTCTCCCCCTTCCCAACCTTATTCCATAAAGGTATATGTTGGAAAAGAAGAAATAGAACCCAAAATTACATCTCCCGACGTCCTTCAAGGGATTTTTCCAGAGTCAATTCGTCTGCGTATTCCAGATCACCGCCAACCGGCAATCCGTGAGCCAAACGGGTTACCCGAATTCCCAAAGGCTTCAGTAACCGAGCAATATACATGGCGGTTACGTCTCCCTCAGTGTTCAGATTGGTGCCCAAAATGACCTCCCGCACTTCTCCCTGGTTAATGCGTTCTACCAATTCCCGAATACGCAGTTTCTCTGGACCAATACCATCCATCGGAGAAATTACCCCCTGCAGCACATGGTACTTCCCTCGAAATCCGCGTGTTTTTTCAAAAGCTACCACGTCCCGCGGCTGTTCTACCACGCACAGGACCGTAGAAGTACGCTGCTCATCCCCGCAGATGGAGCAGGGATCGCGATCAGTCAAATTACAACAAACAGAACAGTAACTAATCTTCTCCCGGGCTGCCAAAATAGCCTCCGCTAGTTGACGGGCTTCTTCAACCGGACGTTGGAGTATAAAGAAAGCCAACCTCTGTGCAGACTTAGGTCCTACCCCCGGCAGTTTATGCAACTCGTTAATCAGATTAGCTACCGGGCCCACATAATAAGCCATGCCCCACCCTTTCTTTAGTTAAAAAAGCCCTGGAATCTTAATCCCACCCGTTATTTTACTCATTTCTTCACCCTGGAGTTCAACTGATTTACGCAGCGCTTCGTTAACTGCCGCCATTACTAAATCCTCTAACATTTCTACATCATCCGGGCTGATCGCTTCCGGATTAATCTTAATCTCTTTAATCTCCTGCTTTCCAGTTACTACTACTCGTACTACCCCGCCGCCAGAGGTAGCCTCAACGGTCATTTCTTTAAGCTCATCTTGAGCTTTAGCCATATCGGCCTGCATTTTTTGGACCTGTTTCATCATCTTACCCATATCGCCAAATTTCATGGTCCCATCTCCTTTTAGCTATAAATTATGGATTACCACGCTTCTAACCATCTGTTATTTTGATCCGCTCGGCCCCAAAAATTTCAACTGCTGCTTGGACTAATGGCTCTTGCCAGGGATCAGTCAGTTCCCCAACTGTTCTAAGCTCATCCCTTTGTTCGTCTAAAGCTTCCTGCATTTTACAGTGGATCCGCAGGGGTTGATGGAATATCTGCATTAGCACCTCCTCCACCATATTTTTATTACCTGCTTCCTCCACCTTTTGCCTATGAAAATTCCGGCCTTTTCTAAAAACCAGCTCCAAGATCCCTTCCCGCATTTCCATGGGCTCTGCTTCTAAAAGCAAGGCCTGCAAGGCCACATTTCGCTTGCGTAGAACATCCATAAACTGTTTCCATTGCTTCTGGATACCAGAAATATCTAGTTCTCCCGCCAACTTAACTACGGCCTCTAGATTGCTCGAGGTGCTATTTGAGTCTGATTGCGTTCTAAAAGCTCTATTTTCAGGCAATCCTTCATCTATCTCAGTCAGAACAGAGGGGTCTGATTTTAGATGAGAACTTTTCTTGGCAGCAATAGTTTCTGAACCTGGCCGTACAAACCCTATTCGGGATTGTAGAGATTGTTCCAAAGACTCCACTCGAAGTCTTATTTCCTCAATTTTATCCAACCCCTGATTCTCCCCAGCGTCAACCAAAGCTGCTTCTAACATCCAGCGCGGCTGAATAGCCCACTTCATATCTGTTTCCAGCCTGGTAAAAAAGTGAATTAGCCGGATTATCTGCTCTGCATGCCACTGGTTGGCTTGGTTCATCAATCTCTCAGAATCTAAGGCTACTACTAGTTGATCAGTTTGTTCCCCTAGCTTAATTAGTAACAGATCCCGAAAATAACCGATTAAATCTCGGACAAATTTCCGCACGTCCTTGCCCTGGTCAATTATTACGCCAACCAGCCTGATCAGTGCCCCCGGCTCATTTTTCTTCAGCGCATCTACCACCTGGGCCAAGAGTTCTTCCGAAACTGTACCCAGCACCTGATTTACATCCTCTATCCGAATTACAGAATCAGCAAATCCAATACACTGGTCAAGCAGGCTTAGGGCGTCCCGCAATCCGCCTTCGGCAGCCTGAACCATAACCTTTAAGGCATCCTCAGTAACCGTAATATTTTGGCTTACAGCCACTCGATTTAAACGTTCCAGCAGGTCGGGCCGAGAGATCCGATGAAAATCGAACCGCTGACATCGGGACAAGATGGTAGCAGGTAATTTGTGGGCCTCCGTAGTTGCCAGAACAAAAATTACATGTCCCGGCGGTTCTTCCAAGGTCTTTAATAAAGCATTAAAAGCTTCTGTAGTAAGCATATGTACTTCATCAATAATATAAACCCTAAAACGACCTCCCGAAGGAACGAACTGCACCCGCTCCCGAAGGTCCCGGATTTCATCAATCCCACGATTTGAAGCCGCATCTATTTCTAATACATCTAGAGAACTGCCATTTTTAATGGCCTTACAATTAGAGCATTGATTGCAAGGTTCTCCCTCATAAGGTTCCAAACAATTTACCGCTTTAGCCAATATCTTAGCGATACTGGTCTTGCCGGTTCCCCGGGGTCCGCAGAAAAGATAGGCATGACTGATCCGACTCTGTTTCAAGGCATTAACCAGAGTGCGCGTAACATGCTTCTGCCCTACTACTTCGCTAAAATTCTGAGGCCGCCACTCCCGATACAGCGCCACATAGGTCACAAAGGTCCCCCCAAATCCCCATTCTAAACTGAAATAAGCCGCCTATTTGGCGGCTTATTTGGGTCAAAATCAATAGCCGTGCACCCGCCTTCGAATTGGCCTCCCAGGCGTTACAGACGCAGTTAGCTCTATCCAGGCTCCCCCACGGCACACTGAAGGGTTCCCTTAGTGCTGCTTCCTTCCGGACCTGACACGGTTCAGGAGTTTCAGTTGCGTAGGACCCAGAGGTCCTCACCACTTACGACTGCCAGACCCTACAAGACAAACCCTCGGGTGGGAATTCAGCCCCGCTACAGCGGTTTGCGGGTATAGGGCACCGCTACCTCCCCGCCTAGCACGACTAATCTATATCATATTTAAATAATGGCGGAGAGAGAGGGATTCGAACCCTCGAGACAGGTATAGCCCGTCTACTCGCTTTCCAGGCGAGCGCCTTCGACCAGCTCAGCCATCTCTCCACATTGGTTTAACAGCTTTATGCCCTACCTAAATTACCTATTTACATGCGTATTTAAACCTAGTTAAAATACTTTATGATCATATCAGTTATTTGGCGTGATTGCAATAGCCACAGAAAAGCAGCTTCTTATATTTATGATTACTAATCAAGGTTGGCTTAAACCCTACTAAGTTTTTTCTCTAATTGTCACCGTAATATTTTACTACGATTTCATATGAAATGCAAGCCTAAACCAAGATCATTTAGATTAAGCCAAGAATCTACTGATCCTTTAAATACATCTCTGCCAATCTCCTAAAGTATTGGCAGTTCTGCACCAAGTCTGGGCCGTGTTTAAATAAACCGCCCCCGATAAGAAAAATTACGTCTGGTCCGTAAACCTGCAGCATTGCCGGAACGCGATCCAAACTCATACCCCCGCCCGGACTAGGAAAGATGGGCTTTATGTGCCCCATAGAGATAGCCGTCCCTCTGGCAATACTCTCACATTCTGCTTGGCTAAAGGAAAAACGGCCACCAAAATTTGGATAGATGGTGGCATCGGCACCAGCAAGACGAGCAATTTGACCAAAGAGCGCATAGTGGGAAATTCCATTTTCCCGGCTAGTTACGTAACTCCCCTGAAAAGCCGGATGGCTGAAAACCGGTAAGGCAATACCATCGTCGTCTGCCAACTGCCGCATAGTATCCAATCCGACCAGCCCCGGTGCAACCATAAGCCCCCGTGCTCCGGCATCCCTAGCCAGTTTGGCCCTAGAAAAAATTTCATTGCTGGGCGCTGTTACGTTAGCTACATAAATACAATTTTGCCCGGTTTCTTCATTAGCTTTTTGTACCGCCTTAGCGCAAAGCTGTACTCTATCGGTAAACGGTGCAAAACACTGGTTAGTCAACCCATGATCATCTTTAATAATATCAATACCGCCCAGCGCTAACTTATAGGCCATCTCGGCCAGTTCCCCGGCTGAAAGTCCCATAGGCTTTAGGGCGGTAAACAAAAGCGGACGCCCCTGAACTTCGAGCCAGTTCCGCAGTCCCTCTCGCCCAAACCGTGGGCCCTTAAAATTTTCTAAGCTGGATTGGGGCAGATTTATTTGTTCCAAATAAAACCCCGGCTTAATGCTGATGTTCCCAAATAACACATTCAAGAGCTGGGTCAGTTCATTAGCAGTAGTTTCAATAGCATAACTAATAACCGCTCGATACTGGTCAAGTCCGTTTGGCTTAACCAATCCTGAATCAAAAAGGATGGATTCAAATGACTCAATGCGGCCTATAATCTGCCCACTGATCATCCCGGATGGGACCAGCTCTTCTGGGAACTCTACTGTCTCCTCCAAGCAGAGGTCTTTCGCTTTGCCATAGGCTTCTTTTTCTGA